>Ga0209100_1000441_pt1 | contig 36419 bp, 43 predicted proteins | sample lystaG_FD_185480 | JGI IMG/M metagenome (GOLD analysis project Ga0209100, IMG submission 185480) | Glacier valley bacterial and archeal communities from Borup Fiord, Nunavut, Canada, to study Microbial Dark Matter (Phase II) -... | ecosystem: Environmental > Aquatic > Freshwater > Ice > Glacier ... | reverse complement strand
ATGTTATTTGAATTTATTGGTATTAACGTAAATATCATCATTACTACTAATATCATTGAAATAAATCTTTTCATTCTTATCTTCTCCTTACTTTAGTTATAAGGACTAACTCGTTTAAGTCAGTCCTTTATTTTATTTTTGTTATTAGTCTAATTTAACTACACTGTCTGCAGAGTTTAGTATACCTACTCCGTTGTATATAGATACGTCCACAGTTCCATCTCCATAAACTATTCTCATTGTTGAATTTTTAATTGATGATGTGTAATCTGTAATTGTTGTATTGTCCCTGTCATTGTGTATACCATATTTACTACCTACAACTTCTTTTGCTTTGGCTATCTGATTAGGACTTGCTTGGAAGAATTTCAAGTTGTCTAATAATTCTACGAATACTTTCTTATCTGTAAATGACCCTGTTTGCTTATACCCGTTTCCATCTATTTCTAATCCAACTACTCCATGTCTTTGGCCATCGTCACTTATTAATAATTCACTTCCTAAGTCAAAACCATCTGACCAAGGTAATTCAACGTTTTTAAATAGTATTATTGAATTATTCATAGGTGCTGCACTCACATCTTGTTTATTCGTAAAATCTAAATAATTAACATATTTATCATACTTATCTCCAGGTATTGTGACTGGTGTTGTAACTTTCATCATATCAACAACAACCTTATCACCTACTTTAGAAGTAGTAATTCCACTACCTACTACTGCAGGAACCCACTGTGTAAAATCTACTACACTATTGTCTAATGCTACTCCCTCAATACCTAATATTGTATCTGCATCTGTTGTACCTTTAGTCGATTGTTTTCCTAAGAAAGTCAATGTCTTAGTACCTTGGTTATCAACGTTTTTAAAGAACTGTACTATCTCTGCTCTTGTTAAATAAGCATTAGGTGAATATCCTTCAAAATTCATTACTGTACGCCCTTGTGACAATCCATTTTCATAAAGGAAATATACTGCCTGTTGTTCGCCTAAATTAAATCCATATTTATTTGCTATTATTCTTGCTACATCAACTCTCGTAATAGAAGAATCTTTAATAACATCATCATTATAACCATCAAGAGCTAATTGAAATTGTTCTAATACATTATAATAAGGCTGTGACCAATGCTCTCCTTCAAGAGCAACAATGTTTTCTGTGCTAACGTTATCAGCATACTTAAATAAAATAACAGCAAATTCACATTCAGTAACGTTATTATCTGGCTTGAACAGATTATCTGGATATCCTGTTAGCATTTTCTTTTCTAATCCCCATTTAATAGTATCTAATCCCCAATGTGTAGAAGGTATATCAGTAAAATTTTCTACAGTAAGAAATTCAGAAGCATAGACATTTGAAATATTTAAACTAAAACTAAACAGCATTAAAATCAACGTACTAGTAACTATACACTTTCTCATTTTATCTCTCCTTATGTAATAATTTTGACTTTTTCGTAACTAATTTTTGACCATTATATCATATGTACCAAAAAATGTAAATTAAATTGTAAAAATATTGGTACATATTAGGTTTTAACCTTTCGATAAGTATTTTTTGATAGCAAGTCTAATTTTAAGAAGTAAATTTTATAGGAGGTTGTATTATGCTAATGATGATTATTAAGTTAGTTTTAATTTTTACTGTGACAGTTATTGTAGGTTACTTTATCACTGAACATGAAAAAACATACAAAGATGATGTAGAAGAAACAATTGAAACGCCAACAGAAACAGAAGAAAATGAAGAAGAAAATGAAGAAGAAAATACAGAAGATTAAACAGGAGGAAAGTCATGAACAATTTAATTTTGATTGCTATTATGTTTGGTTTATCACTCTTTAATTATACTGATACAGAAATAGTAGCTAAACCAGAGATGATAATTGAAGAAACAGTAGAGGTTGGAACAGAAGTTAAAGAAACAGTAAAAAAAGAGGAACTAAAGGAAGAAGAGATACAAATTAATATCAGCAATCAAATAAGTGATGAACTAAAAGCTATGGGATTCAAATTTTCAGTTGATGGTTATGAAGAGATTTCAAATGATAGCACATTAATTCTATTCAGACATTCAGTAAATAAAGATGCCATAAAAGATATAGGGAGTATTAGCGTAAGAATGAACTGGGAACTAGAAGATGGGCGAACAGGAGGTTGGGAAAAGAATGTTTATACAAAAGTAAATTCTGTTAGTTATGAGGAGCAGAGTAAAACCACTTTCCCAATATTAGCTGAAATTACTGATATATCTGAATTAAATAACGCAAGATTACATTTCATAATAAGATAAACAGGAGGAACTAAAATGAGGGAATACAAGAACATAAATGAGAAGAAAGAAAGAGTTTGTTACTTAATAGAAACTGATAAAAAGAAATATTTAGAATTCATAGAAAAGAAAAATGTTGAAACTGAAAAAGCTATTTGGAGAAAACAACAAGGTTTTATATCCGACAGAGAACTATCAAAAGAAGAAATTTTAAATTACAAAGAAAATAATTATGAAGGGTTAGGTAAAAAGAATGATTGAAACCACTTATGTGTTACATGGAAGAAAAGCTAACTACGGACAGAATAAAAAGGACATTGTAGCCAAAATCAAATTACAAGATAATCAGAAAATAAACTATGAAGAGATTTATAAAACAGCAAGGGAAAATGGTTATACAGAATTCTTTGTAGAATGGCTTTTAGAAGAACTAGAAGATTTAGAGGAAAATACAGAAAGTTTAGGAGGAATTGAACAATGAGTACGAGAGCGTTGATATTACATGAAGATGGAGCAATATGGAAAAAGCATGATGGCTACCCAAGTGGTTTAGCTATTGAGATATTCGATTATTATAGTGGTAATTATAAATACTTTGATTTCAAAGGGTTATTCAATTACTTAAATGAACACAACAAATCAAGTCATAGTGAAAAAGAATTGATATATAGAAAAATAAAAGATGAAATGTTGGATGCAGAATATGTTTATCGAATTACAGATAGCGGTTTATATGTAAAAGGTATATTAACTAATGATGAAGAGAATGAGCTGTTGTTTGGAGATGGAAGTAACTATGGAACTATTATAGATAAAATTAATTCTTTCAGAAGATTAGTACTAGATGATAATGATGAACTGTGTTTCGTTGACATAGATGAAGAAATAAAGAAAGTTACAAAATAGGAGGATGAAGAGATGAAAAAAATAATATCTATAATGTTAATGGTGATGATAGTTTTAAATATTTTGATTGTGAGTGCTTTTGCTAATGAGATACCTTTAAAGGTTAGTGAAATAAAGCAAGAGGACATTATTTCAAGGCATCAAGAAGATAAAATTATCAGTGACAAGTTATATGAAACTTATAATTTTAAGGTGGATAACGGTTCATATAGATTTGATAGGATTAACTTTGGAGTGTCAAGAGAATTTGATAAAGGTATTACATATGAGTACAGAATTTTTAAATGGAATGAAGTCAAGGGTAAGTTAGTTCCAATTGTGACAGAAGTTCACAATAGTTCTTTGTCTAAAAACTATATGGATGTATTCGGAGAAAAAAGTAGCTTTGATATATTAGGTAAAATACCAAGTTATGAATCGGATGATTTAGATTCAATAGGATATTACACATTAATAGCAGTAAAAGAGCCAAGATTTAGTGATTTATATAAAACAGTACCTTATTATTATGGTGAAGATTATAAATATTGGACTGTTAATGTAAATGATAACAATGTTTATCATATAAACAAAGCAATAGGCTTAGGTTTAATAAATGGAACAAAGATTGGAGATAAGTTACACTTTAATCCAGATGAAGCTATGAGTAAATCAGAATTCTATACAATCATTTCAAAAATGATTGGAGCTGTACCAGATGGCAACTCAAAGATGTACGATTTATTAGATTTAAAAACGGTAGATGAAGCTAATATCATTTTAAATGGACTTGACTACAATTTAGCTAAATGGGCAAAACCTTATGTATCAGCTTTGTATGAAAAGGGTTTTATAACAAAAGAAGATTTAAAAGATGATAATTTTACTATCAAACAAATTGATGTTTTAGAAAAGTTATTTAAGGAAGCTGAAAATTCAGAAAAATATAAAGATGCTTTTGATTATTTTGAAGTTATAAAAAATGATGGAATACAGAATAACAGGAATGAAATAGTCAAGATGATAATTGATGTACTTGAAAAATTTAAATGGTAGAAAATTTATAGGGAGGAACAAAAGATATGAAAAGAATATTATCAATAGTTTTAGTAGTAATGATGATGGTGGCAATGATACCATTACAAGCATTTGCAGAAGAAGTATTTACAGTAGACTATAATTTAACTAATGTTACAACTACAACAGTACAGTCAACAGTAACAAGTGGCTCAGCAATTAGTGTTGTAATAGAAGCAGATGTAGGGTATGAGCTTCCAGATGCAGTAACAGTAAACGGAATATATGATGAACTTAATTATGACATGGGAACAGGTAGTTTAGAAGTTGCTAACATACAAAGTAATATAGAAATAGTAGCAGAAGGAATAGAAGTTATTCCAGAAGAAACACCAATAGAAACAGGAACAGTAGTTGTAAGGTATGAAGATGAGAATGGAAATGAATTATTACCAGATGATACATACTTAGATTTAGAACTAGGAGAACATACCTTTAATGCACCAATAATAGAGGGTTACACAGCAGACTTTAATTCAGAAACAATTATTATAGAAGAAGATGGGCAAACACACTACATAATTTTTACTTATACAGTAGATGTAGTTGAAGAAGAACCTGTAGAAGAACCAATCATAGAAGAGCCAATAGGTAATGAAGAAAATACTAAACTAAATATTATTGGGATTAGTTGTTTAGATGAAAGAAATATCGTAATAGATGAATGTGACTTTTTATTTGAGAATACAGAAAACTTTAATGGTGGAACAATGATTGAGATACCATTAATGCAAGGCGAACTTCAATTTAAAGATATGTATGAAGAAGATTGGGATTATGACCTGGAGGATTACTTTGAGATTGATAGAAATGACATCAATGCAGAATATATAGTTGAATCAGCAGAGCCAAAGGAACTAACATTATATGCTATTTATTCAACTCCTAAAGCTCCACAAATTAAAATTGTTTATGCAGATTGTAGTGACTTAAACTATAAAGATAAAGAAGATTTAGCAGAATTCGGAAACAGAAATGCTAATGGTGAACACAACGTAATGAAAGAAGAATTTTATGATTTAGCAGTCGGAGAGAATATTATGGATATACCATTTATATACAATGAACTTGAATGGACACTTATAGGCAATATAGATTGGGATAGCAAATTAAGTTATGAACGTATAGAAGATAAACAAGGTAACAATGTTGGAATAAAAGTAATAGTACCGTATTTAGTTGATTTAGAATTGTTTGTGGGATATACACTACCAGAAGTTGAAGAAGAACCTGTAATACAAGAACCTGTAGAAGAAGATAGACCGAGAAGAGAAAACTCAACTCCAAAGGTAGAAGAAATACCTATTTTTTTAAAAGATATACCACAGGAAGATTTCGTTGCAAGATATTTAAATCATAAGGTTATTAATGAAGAATTCAAGAAATCATCTAAGAACAACGTAGAATTTGAAGTAGATAAAACTTTATTGAATGAACTTTTAGGAGATGACTTAACACCAAGAATTTACAGATGGAACGAAGAAAAACAGAAACTAATAGCAGAAAATACTAGATTTGAAATTAAACAAGGAACAGATAACATCTATACTTTAACAAGTGGAACTGATAGATTAGATGAAACTACAAAAGAAGAATATTACACTATAATAGGTGTAAAACAGCCAAACTTTAAAGATGTAGAAACATTTGATTACTACATAGATAAAGCTAATGGTCTGGGATTGATTGAAGGTATAGAAACAGATGGTGTTTTGAACTTTGAAGCAGACAAACAGATTACAAAGTCAGAATACTATACAATAATAGCTCGTCTAATGGGAGCAGTTGTAGAAGGCGAAACTAAGATGTATAACATTTTAGATTTGAAGTCTACAGAAGAAGCAGAACAGATACTTGAAGGATTGGAACTAGAGATAGCTGATTGGTCTAAACCATATGTAGCAGGTCTATATGAAAAAGGTTACATTACAAAAGAAGATTTACTAGAGAACGGAAATCAAATAACTATGAATTCAGCTATGAGAACTTTAAATAAGGTACTATCAGAAGTTGAAGATACTGATGATTTAGTAGAAGATATGAATTTTGAACAGGATGAATTTTGTACTAGATATAAAATGGCAGAAACTTTAGTAGATAAACTTGTTGAAAAGGGTTGGTAATAAAAGAAAAAGGAAGTGTTAGAACTTTAAGTGAAAAGTTACTGATACTTCCTTATATACAGGAGGAGAATATGAAAGAAACTTTATATGTAGCAATCAAACATGATGAAGGAAATACAGAAGCAGTAGTAGAAGAAACATTAATAGAAGAAATATCAGTAGAAGAAACAAGAAGAACCGTAGGGACAATAGAAGCTATATCATTGTTAAACGGTGATTTAAAAGATGTTATACTAACTGATTCGATAGTAGAACTTTCGAAATGGTTTAAAGAACAAAAATCAGACAGTAATGATAAGATAAATTTTATTACTTTAGGTAAGTTACAGATAATATCAGAAGAACTAGGTTTAAAATTTGATATTGAGCAGATGAAAGAAAAGAAAATAGAAGTATTAATAGCAACGTACTTTGAGCTATTAGACAAGCTTAATGAGGGTAGGGTTGAATATATTCCATCTATGCGTTCTCCTATTACATGGTATGGTGGAAAGGCAAATATGGCAAAAGATATAATACCTTTGTTCCCACCTAAATTTGATACCTATGTAGAAGCATTTGGAGGTGCTGGCTCCGTTCTATTTAAGAAGTCACCTAGTAAATTTGAAATATATAATGACTTACATTCAGGTCTATATAACTTTTTTACTGTATTAAAGGATAAAGAAATGAGCTTAGAATTAATTGATTCTTTAATGCTTACGCTTTATAGTAGATATGAATTTGAGCAATCAAAAATTAGTTTAATTACAGATGATGAGGTAGAAAGAGCAAGGAAGTTCTTTGTGAATATAATGCAGAGTTTCGGAAGTATGGGTAAGAATTTTTCCACTAGTACGTCTGTTAGCAGAGGTGGATGTGCTCAATGTGTTAATGCCAATTTAGGTCATGTTAATGATTTACCTCAATGTCATAATAGATTAGAGAATGTTACTATTGAAAACATGGATATATTTGATTTGATAGATAAATACGATTCACCTACTACATTGTTTTATTTAGACCCGCCATATGTTCAAAGCACTAGAGCAAAATCGGCAAGAAACACTTATAAACATGAAATGGAAGATGATTTACAGAAAAGATTAGTTGAAAGAATGGCAACAATAAAAGGCTACGTCATAATCAGTGGTTACAGAAATGGTATATACAATGACCTGTTAGCATATGGATTTAAAGAAAAAGTTTTAGGTACTTATACTGAAAGAAGTAGCTCTAGCTCAACAAAAGGCACTAGAGAAGAAATGCTTTGGCTGAACTATGATGTTGACACAGGAAGAAAATATAGAAGTGAAAGAATTTTAGAAGAGGTTAAAGAAAGTTAGAAAAACGTTCAAATTAAATAATTTTAATAAGAGCTTAAAAATAGTTAGAGAAAAATCTGACTATTTTTTGTTTTTACCTTTTGATGCCTTTATTTTTATAGCAAGTCATTAGTAGGTGGTTAAATATCACATAAAAAATATTTTTAGCAATATGAGAGTAAAAGCTATTTTTAACCTTTCGATTGACTTTTATTTATAGCAAGTCTTAATTATACCGAGTGACAGCCATCACAGGTATAAAGCAAGTTTCTCCTTCAAGTGAGTAGTCAAGGTTTTTTCTGATAAATTTTTCCTTGACTATCTCATTGAAATAACAAGGGGAAGGGTTGAAATCAAATAGGAGGTACAAATGAAGGAAATATTAGAAATCTTTAAGGCAATGGAGCCAAGCAAAGAAAGAATTAAAAGGCTTCAAGAGGGGGTTGTAAAGAAACCATATGATGTCAGCGTACTAGAAGGAATTTACACTCAAAAAGGAATAGCAAGAGCCTTTAATGATATGCAGTTATTGACAATGAAAACAGATGAGCCAAAGCATTTTATGGACTATGAAGGTAATGTCATTGAAAGAGAATTTGACTGTGAAGAAATGTTTAAATTTATTGATGAATTGGGGTTTGAACCAGACATCAAAGTTACAGTAAAAAATTGGGACTTTATAGAAGTTCTAAGGGAAGCAGATGCTCGTAAACTTTTAACATTTTACATGAGTTGTAATGACGAACTTGATAAATTGATTTTCTACACAATATTAGGTGGAGAGAAAAATATCATAGCTGAACGTGAATTAAGGGGTTTACCTATTTCAGAGAAATTTGATGATGTGTTAATCCATAATTACAGAAATCTATACGAAATATTTATCCAACATGGTGGAAGGGTTGTATCAATATATGTTGATTCTCAAAGGAATTTAATCAAGTTCTACAATGGTAAAGTTGAATTGTTGATGGGTTGTAACAGTAAAAATTTCGATTTGGTGTAAAACAAGGAGTAGCTTATGGACACTAGAAATATAGTAAAAAGGTATAAAGATGGCAGTTTAGATGCAGTAATCATTAATGTCAGGTCAAACGAAGCATTTGAAGAATTTTACAGTAAGTACACTATGGAAGAAATCTGTTATGGTATTGTAAAAACAGTAAAAGAAAAATTCAAGCATGAGTTAAAGAGGTTTACTGTTGAATGTACTTCTATTAGTGAAGGCTTTGTGTATGTATTATTTAAATATTCGGAGATAGGACTTGATGATTTGCTGAAAGCTGAATTGTATGGTGTAGTGTTTGAAACGGTGGAGCAGTTTGGGTTTAAAGTTAAAATACAATATTTGGAGGATAAAAATGGGAAAGAGTAATGCAACAGTAGTAAGTTCATATACAAGAAACAGTATATCAACAGTAACATTAAGGATTTGTATTATGAATGAATTCTGGAAGGATGTAGTTGATAATTACCAATTACACAAAGATGTTCAAGAAGAAATTAAAACTTTGGTTAAAAACCTTTATTATGACGAAGTTGGAGAACCAGTAGAAATGTTTAAAATAAATGATATGTTTGCTAATTACAATTCATTGAATGTAACATATTCCTTTAGGGAAATAGTGCTAAGTAAAGATATGACATTACAGTATATTGTAGAGGATGTTGTAAGAAATATTTAGTACAGGCATACAAGGTAGGTGTTCAAAGCCTACCTTACTGTAAAAATAAAATCCTACGGAGGAAAAGTCATGGTATATGAACAATTTAATTTATTAAGGAATATGGATTTAAGCAATGACAATTTAGTTGATATTTACAATTATAAATTAACAGAAGTCATTGATGTAGCAAAGAAAAATTATGATTTAACTGATGATAGATTTAAAAGTATTAGAAAAGATGAAATCACAAGAAATGGTCGAGTGGATGGGAAATTATCTGGGTTTAATTTATGTACTTGCGTACAAGGAAGTCATTCCTTGAAGAAAGATAAATTGTACTTGATACAAGTAGCTATATTTGGAGAAATCTTATTCAGTGAACACTATGATAAAGTACCAAGTAAAGATGAATTTATAGGGGAACTTGAATCTTTATATGTCGAATAACTTGGAGGCTGAACTAGATGTATTTAAAAAATATTATTCTGGTTGGTGTATATAAAAATAAAATACCAGACCTTGAAAGCAAAATTAACAATGAATTTAAAGATGAACTAGAAAGTGGGGATTTACAATCAATAAAAACGTCACAGAACAAGGGAAATATAGTAACAGCAGAATATTGGTACTTCAAGAATAAAACCATAACAGCGAATAAGCAAAAGGAAGAAGAACTAAACTTTAGGATACGAGCAGCAGTAGATAAAATATACAAAGAAAATTCAAATAAAATATAATGTGGAGGAACTAACAATGATGTGGGAAAGTGTAATAATTATAGCGGGTCCATACAAAAATCGCATCCCAAATTTAAGGAACAGATTAATAAAAGAAATCAATGATGAGCATGTTTCATTTATTAATGTATCACAAAGTTCAAAAGTAACAGTAAGCCAAAAAGGGTACAACGAGGTATTTTTAGGCTATCAATATTTAAGTTATGAACATCTGATAGGGAATAACAGAAAATCAAATGAGGAAAGGTCAATCGAATTAAACAGCAGAATACGAACAGCAATAGATAAACTATATAAAGAGAGTTTCAACTAAAATATAAAAAAAAAATACTACGGAGGAAATTATGAAGCTAAAATTTATGAATGAAGGTACTTATAATAGATTGGTTGACCTTATGGAAGATGGAAATTGGGATGAAATGTGTGAAATATTAACCGAACAGGATTTAATACCAGAGATATTTTATGTTGAACTTGCTAATAACAATTGTAAGGTATGTAAATCTAATCAATGCAATTATTGTTCAATTTACGGATTTGATAGTAAATTTGTTGACACTGATATTTTACAAGAAATGGGTTACTTAGACGAAAACTACAATTTTAATTATTATGAAGATTAAAATAAAAATACTATGGAGGATGCTATGAGCAGAGAGTTAAAACAAATCAACGAATTAAAAGATGGTGAATGCAAGGTTATAGCAGTAAATACACATGGGAGAGAGATAGAATTTGAAGGAACTTTCAATAGTAAGTTACGAACTGTATTTTATGTAATCCCAAGTGATTATAAAATTTTAGGTTATATTCAATAGATAAATAGAGTAATGTTGGGGGACAGCTCTATTTACTGAACTAGAACAAATGATTTTGAAGAATAAAAGTCAGAATTAGAACTATTACCAGAGAACTATACTAAGAGGATTTAAACTTACTTTCTTCCTCTTTTAAACAAGCATACTTATTATCAAGCGAACTCAAAAACAGAAGGAATTTGAACTAAAATAGCGAGGTATAGGTATGAAAAATATAGTAGAGTCAGATGAATCTAATGAATTTTTTAAATGTATGTATAGTGAATTGGATTGTTTATTTGTAGACAGAGCTTCAATAAATGGTAGTGACCCATTTTATATTGCAACACCATTTGAAAATGATGAAGTTGTTTATAATAATCCCTATTATGCACTATATAAAAGATATATTGAGCAGTTATTAGACGATTTTTACAATGGTAATCCTGAGGACAATGGTTTTAAACAATTAGACATTAATCATGTTAAAGAATATCAAGGTAATAATTCAATTTTATTAAGCAGAGGTCAAAATAAAGGCTTCTGGGAATACAGAAAATAAGAAAGGGTAGGTATTGGAATGAGTGAATATATAATTTTAGATAGTGCTGATGACATTTATATGGGAACTGTTAGTGAATATGTGAAATATGGTTTTTATATAGATGATTTATATGAAAGATTACAATATGAAATTAATCAAACAACGGATTATTTTGGTAAGGGAACATTTGTATCTTTAAATCATGCTTATATGTTACCGATTAAGGACAGTAAAGATTACAAAATTTACGTTAGCTTTGAACATAGGACAGGTAAAAAGGGTGAAAAAGTTATTATAAAAATGTTATCTAAATTGATTGAAAAGATACTTTTAAAAGAACGAACAAGAATATTACAAGGTTATATAGATGAAAAGAAAAGGTAGAGCTTTATATGAAGCTCTACCAATAGTAAAACTTTTAAAAGGTTAGGTAAAAGGTTATGGAAACAAATATTAAAAATAATATATTGGTTGGTGAATGTTTAATAGACCCTTAATATGATTTTCAGATTGAAGATTTTAAAGATAGATTAAGTAATTTATTAGCTAAAGGTTTTTATCAAACAGGAAACAAAGTATGTATCTGGATTAATGAAGCTAAGTATGAAAAACCAAATCAGATGCATATAAATTTTGATTATATCAGTACAGAAGATTTAGAAGAAATCAAAGAAATTATACAAGCATTTACAGATAAGGTGTATTACATGCATTTACTTAAAGAGAGATACAAAGATACAGAAACAGAAACAGAATATGATTTGGTGACAATTAGAAATTTAATAGAAATGAATAAGAAAGAGAGGATTTAGTTATGGCACTAAAATATACAGAGGAATTTTTAAGGAAACAGGAAAAGAAGGGTATTCCACGCAGTTTCTATTTAGGTGAAGAATACCAAAAGGAACAGAATAATAAGAAGAAGTACAATTCAATACCTTATAATATGAAAAATAGATTAGATGGTTTAAGTGATGAAGGTTTCTCTGGTAGAAGTTTAGATGACTTATATGAAGTAATAAATTTAAATAAAGATGAGGATTAATGATATGGCTAAAAACACTATTTTAGAGAGAGATTTTATTGTAGTACCAGAATATGAATTCGGAATTGTAGATATAGAGGAAAAGGTAAAAAACTTAGTTGATAGGGCATTTAATGAAACAGGAGAATCCAGATATTTCTGGGTTGCTAAAGTGTTTCAAGATAAATTTTATAAAGTTCACATTGATTTTGAATTCTTTGATGACTGTGGGGATGGAGATTTACAATTTATACATTATTTTTTAGGAGAGATAGTAGGACTTGCATATGATATGTGTGTCAGTGAAATAATTGAAGATTAAAGAAAGAGGTTGACGTTATGAGCTTAGGTAAAATAACAACATTGTTTAAGGAACATCCTTTTATATCTTGTTTCTTAACTATATTCCTTATATATCTATTTGGTGAATACTACCCAAATTATTTTGAACAGCTTGGATTAAAAAACCTTGCCTATTATTTAGCTATGATTTTTGTATTTCTACGGTTGTCGAATTATGGTTACAAAGTTACTAATGAACCTAAACGCAAACATAAACAGGAGGGTAACAATGATGAACAGAATGACTAAAGAAGATAAAATAAAATTAGCAATATTAGAAATGGTGATACCTATAAACTCAAATGAAGAAGCAGTCGAGGTAATTGATGGGATTGCTAGGAGGCTAAAGAAATCATTTACAGGTAAAGAAATCGTAGAACTAGCTACAAAATATACAGAAGGGACAATTAAGTATTTATCAGTGGATGAATATGAGGGTATGACATTAATAAGTTTACCACTAGAAACGGATGAAGAACCTTGCTATATTACAAACAATTCAGCAGTATTGAGCTACGTCTATAATGTAACTGTACCTGAGTTAAGCGAGTTAGGTTATTGTTTGTTTAAAGAATATGATGGAGAAATAGTCAGAGTAGGATAGAACAGGAGGAAATTATGAACAAATTAGATAAAGGCATAAAGATAAAAGTTGCTTTAACTACAGATAAATTAGAATCAATTACTATAAATCATGATAACGGTAAGATTATAAATACTAAATTTAATAAAGAACCACTTTTTGAGGCAGAACTGAAAGAAGATTTACTTTTAGAAGATTTTGAAAATACAGATAGCAGATTAGTTTACACCTTTAAAAACATAAATTACATATCAGATAAAATTGAAAAAATAACTTTAACAAAGAAGATGAAATTACCTCATGATATTGATGTTTTCTTACACAATGTAAGAACTGGTATAATAAAGAAAATAACAGTACCTTATGATATTGAGATAAATTTACATAATGAAAGATATTGCATTGAAACAGAAAGCAATGATTACTACATAGAACTATTAAATCAAAGGAACTAGAGGGGAGATAACATGGAAACATTAAAAAAGGGAACTATATTACAAATGAATGGGAGGTCAGATTTTATGTTTCTTCGACATAAGGATTTGGAAACAAAAGAAATCATAAAAACAAACTTCTATGACGATTTAGAAAAAGCTATTGAAGGAAGAAAAGTAAAGGAAATGTGTGCAGTTTCCGATTACATCCCTCACGAAGCTGAATTAGTTGAAGATATACCATATTTAGATGATTACACAGGTACAAACCATAGACTAGTTATTAAAGTGGGAGATAGAATTATTGAATTAGGAATAGTTGTAGAATTTCATATATATGATAAAATGGAACTTAACAAGAAAGTAAAAGAAAAAATATCAGAGTATTTAGAAGGGTTAAGAAAAAGGGTAGATATTGATGAGGCACTAAATTCAGTAAAAGAAGATGAAAAAACAGGTAACATAAAAACAGAAGATGGAGTAATTCATTATTTCGATTTTATTAAAATAGTTAGTTAAAAAGTTTTGAGGGAAACCTTGAAGCTTTTTTTATTTAAAAAATATTTTTTGAATATCTATAAAAAATTTCGCTTTTTACCTTTTGATAAGATTTTTTGTGTAGCAAGTCTAAAGTATAGATATTAAAAATTAATAAATAAAAAGTGGAGGTAGATTTATGGAAAATGAAGAATTAACAGAGGAATTAACAGAAGAATTAACAGAAGGCAAAGTCAATGACAATAACAAAGACTACAAAGTAATTAGTATAACATTACCAAACGAAACGATTGATATGTTAGAAAGATTTTGTGGGATTGAAAAGAGAAATAAAAGCAATGCAATAACAGTTATTTTAGATGAAAAATTAACTGGGTGTTTAAGAAATATAGAGCAGTAAAATAAAATTTCAAGGGATGAAGGAGAAACGGTTATGGAAAATATAATAAAGTTAGTAGACAATTTTGGGTTTTTAGGTAAATGTGTATTATTGGCTATAATGGGAGCTTTTACAGTATCAATAGTAGTATCTTTATTGGTGGTATTGAATGTAATAGATATATCTACAATAGAAAATATCTTTAACATATCAACGGACTTTGATTTAGTTAAAGCAGTTCTTAATTTAGTATCAAGTGCAATCAAATAAGGAGGAAAATAAAATGTTAGCAATGTTAAATAGAACTGGATTATTAGGAGCAATCATTGGGTTAATGTTAGGTGTTAGTATTTTAGGTTTCTACAATGTAGGAAGTGATTTTACAGCAGATGAAATGACTGAAATAGTTCAAGGTTTAGAAAATGTTGATAAAGGTGCTATTGAAATATTGATAGATGGATTAGGAGAAGGAACTAAAGGTATTTACAGATTCTTCGTTGATATAGTAAACGCTAATACAGATGTAGGAGATGTAGGTGATGGAGTAGATTTATTGGTTGGAACATTTGATGATATGACAGGTAGCCATTTCGGTTCTACGTTTGAAGGCTTTGTTGATGGATTCATTAGGGAAATGAAGTCAGTTCTACAATCACAATTTTAGGAGGATATGGCTATGGTAGGAACAGAGCAGGTCTATAAGATATTGTGGTTTAGTGATGCAGTCAATCATCATTACATGGGAAATGAACTAGAACGAGCATTTCAAGATGATGGTTTTGAAGAAAATATTGATGAAATATTATATTCTACAGATTTCAGAGGTAATAGAGTTTATCTTGATAATGAATATGAAACCAGACCAGATGAAATCTTCAATAAACATGATGGGTACATTTATATAGTAGATGATGTTAAGGTTCATGTTTATGATGTTAGAAATCATAGGTACGTTTAAATTACAGGAGGATTAAGATGAGCGGTTCAACATTATTGTATTTAGTAACAACGGTAACAACAATACTTTTAATAAGGTGTGTTGTAAAAAATAAAGTTAGAAAAAATAAGTAAGAATTGAGGATAAGAAAATGAGTAAGGACAAGAGAAAAACAACTTTAATAGGCAGTATGCACTATCTAGCAATGAACAATAAAAATAAGAAAACCACAGGAGGAAATAAGAAAATGAGAAATAATTTAACAGTAAAGGTATTAAGTGTAGTAATGATGGCACTAGTGATTAGCTTTATGTTTCAAAGTGTAGTTTTTGCAGAAGAGGTAAAAGTGAAGGATACGCAAGAATTAGGGTTAGTAAGTGCAAAGGATTTTGAAACCAAATTAACACCTGTAAGTATAAAGGGTGCATTAGGAAAAGGATATGTGTTAGATGCAAAGGATTTTATAGGTGAATCAAGAAGAGAAAAACTAGAGGTTATAAAAGAAGTAAATTTACCTTTTAACGCTGAATTCTCAATTAATGAAGTGACTTTGGATAAAGATACTAAACAATTTAAAGCAGATATAAAGGTAGAGGATGAACTGAATTCTTTTAACGGATTGAATTTTATCATATCAACTGAAACAGAAGGTTTCGTCAATATAAAAGATATTACTTATAATATTGAGAATAAATCAAATGTTATAACAAGTAGAGAAAGCGAAAGTAATAAACAACATTTCAGATTTCTTGATACCAAGAATGAATACAATAAAGTAAATGCAACAGTAACTTTTGAATATACAAACGAATATACAAATGATAAAGATGCAACTATTACTTTAGAACAAGTTGAAGTTTTATATCTTAATGAAGGTAAGGTATCTAAAAATATTTATCTTCCAAAAGATATAATTAATGCAACGAGATTAGAAAAATATGAACCAGAAAAACAACAAACAATAGAAATAGCAGTTGAAAAGGAAGTTATTAAAGCAGAGGTTACAGTTTTAAAAGAAGAAAATATACCTAACACTTTAAATGGCACAGAACAGGTTCAAGGAATATTTAAACAGGTGGGTAATAACGTTGAAGGAGCCAAAGTTAGGAACAGATTATTAGATGATGGCACTGAAATTATCAGTATAGACATAATAAAAGAAGTTGACGTTATAGCTAATGGAGAGAATTTAAAATTAGAAGAAATTGTTTACGATAAAACTAAAAAGGAATTTATTCCAATTTATTCACCAGAGAACAATTTTGAAGAAGCTATAAAAATTGATTTTGAACATGGTGTTGACTTTTTAATGGTAGTTGATAAATACCCAGATTCTATTAATGAAATTTACTGTACGTTTGTTGAAACTTATGATAACACTTGTATGAACTTTGATGGTTTAAAACATGATAAATCTCCATTTAAAGAATATGGTTTTATATGGATGTACTTAGTTGAAGATTTTGAATCTGGTACAAGATATGACGTTTTAAAAGAAAGATGGGGAATTGATGATAACTATATTCAATATAAATTAGAACCGTCAGATTGGTTTATAGGAACAACAAATCAAGAACATATGGATTGGAGTTACACATATTTTAAAACAAGAACTAATAATCTTGAAACGAGATAATTTAAACTGATGAGAACAGGGACTTGCCCTCCCTGTTTCTTTTTTAAAAATAACATATTCGCATCAAAATCATATTAAATAAGGAGAAAATGAAATGGGTGTTGAACAGAATAATTTAATTGAAATGGTAATGTTGAATAAACCACTAACAATAAAGGAAGCAATAAGAAAAATTATTGAGATAGAAGAATACTATATTGTATTCAAGATATATGATGGAAGAGAAGAATTTAAGGGAACATTTGAGGTTAGAGAACTTATATTAATTGATGATGTACTATATGGGATGAAGAAGTATAGTGAAAAATTTATAAAAATACTTATTGATGATAAACAGAATAAATATGATTACAACATATTGTATGAGTTTGAAGGTCAAGGACTATTTAATTATAAAGAAAGCACTTATATACCGAATATGTTTAACAAAGTGAGAACTGAAGAACTTACTAGGGAAGTTTTAGAAAAAGAAAAGTATTTGAACTCATTGGATTATACAACTACTTCCAATGAAGGTGAATACTATGTTGATATAGATGACGTAAGAATACATAAGTATATGAACAGTGATTATATATATTATACTGAATCAACACTGAATTTATACTAAAGGAGAAAAATAAAATGGAAAATAAAAGAACAAGAATAAAGGCGAAACCATATCCATTGAACTGGAAAATACTGAACTTATTAAAGATATTTAATACTGTAGATTTAGAAGGATTTGTAAGAGCAATGAAAGGAGAATATTCAGAACATACTATAAAGAAAGCATTACCTAAATTAGAACGTGGTAATGCTAAAGATGGAAAATTAATATACTCAACAAGGGATATGAACAAAAATAAGATTTATGGGCTAACAGAAAAAGGTATTACATATCTTGAAGAATTACAGATTAAAAGTGGTGGATATGAAGAAACAGATTACAAGAAATGGTTAATATGTTGGAGTTCTGATGTTGGTGGGAACAGGATTAATGTGATTGACAAATCTGATGAGAACTTTAAAACAGAAGAAGTAGAAGCAGTTAAATATAATGACAATAAAGAAATTGTTGGATTAATCATTGAAAAAGAAGGAGAAGGTTTAAAAGAATTAAAAGAAAGAATTGAACAAGCAATAACTAAAGGCTACATAACCAAAGTAGAAGCAAAACTTTACAGTAAACCTTTTAACAAAATATACGTTGTTACATTTTATCCAGAAAGAGATAGCAAAATACTTTGGTTAAATGGAACAGAATCAGAAATAAGTCGCACTAAAATTGAACTATATAAAATTGATTAGATTAGTAATTATAAAGAATGGAGGAAAAAGCAAAATGAAACTAAACAACCATTATTCAGATGAGGATTTAGAAGAAAAATTTGAAGAAATAGAAGAAAACTTTGAAAATTCAGAAGAAAGTATTGAAAAACATAAGAGATTTAATTTTAATAAAATTATTGTGTTTTTAAAAACGTTGAAATTGCAAGGCTCTATAATAATTCTAAAAATACTTGATTATTTCTTTATTGGCTTGGGGTTTACAATAAAAATCACTAAGAAGATATTCAGATTTCTATTGAACAAAATAGTTTTTAGAAGTAGGGTTAAATCTTTATGGACTAAAGAAGCTGATACTTATAAGATGTATCTGGTTTATAGGAAGATAGTATCTGAATTATCGAATGATTATTTTAATAAGTACAAAAGAGCTGATGATATTGAAGAACAAAAAAGTTGGGAAGAAAAAGCAAATAATTTTAGTACACAAAACACATCTCTTCCTAAAATTCCTTTACGTTATAAAATTGTATTTGCTCTAAAGAGTTTAATGTATGATATTAAATATTTAGTAGTTTTTACTATATTAAATTCAGCAGTTCTAATATATTTCAACATATCTAATGATATGAGTGGGGTGGATTTGCTTTCTTATATATTTATTTTCGTATTAGAAAATATAAAGATATTATTTTTCTCTGTATTTATTTATTTGTTAGTAACATATTTCATTGAGGTCAAAAAGGTAAAGGAACTTGTTGAGAATAATGTTGAATATTACAATGATGTTTGGAAGTTTACTATAATAGATTATAACAAGATTATTGATGAAATAAATAGTAGAATTAATAAAGGTAAGCTCAAAGGCAAAGATGAAGCAGACAAACAGCTTCAATCCCTTAAACCACAGTTCTCCCCTCCTCAACCTATTGTTCAGCAACAGCCTAGACAGGAAGATGTTTACAATAATCCATATAATTTAGAATGGAGAAAGGTATTTAATGAAGTTCTTAAAAATCATAAATTTCAAGTTCCAGAGTTTGTAAAGTTAGAAACAACAGAGATGCATATATTTAATATTCCTACTTTGACTGTTGATATTATAAATGATAAAGGTGAAGAAATAGGAAACTTTCTAAAGAGAAGATTATATAGAGTATATAGAGATTATGAAGGAATTATTGGTAGATTAGCAGTTGAATTCGAAACAGTTTCACTTTCGAGTTCAAAGATTAGTTATAATGGAGTTCCAAAGGAAAATGAAGAGGACAGTATATTTATAGGGCGAACAATAAAGGAATGGGTATCTTGGAATCTTGTTGAATCTCCTCATGCTTTTGTTGTCGGTGCTTCAAGGTCTGGGAAATCTGTTACTATGAGATTTATGATTTATGAAGCAATAAAAAATGGATGGCTACCACTTTTAGCTGATTTTAAAAATGGTGTATCATTTGATATATTCGGAAAGAAGGGGTATTCAGTTACTAAAGATAAAAGTAAATTTGCTCAATTTACTAATCAATTGTTAGGTGAAGTTCTATATCGTGAAAATCTGTTATCAGAAACCTTGACAACAACCTTAAATAGTTACAATGGAAAGGCAATAGAAGAAGGTAGAAAAACTCTCCCCAGATTGTTATGTGTGTTTGATGAATACCAAGAAATGAACAGTATTAAAAATGATGATTCAGTTACTATTAACAGTAATATGGATAGTATAATTGCTAAAGGAGCTGCAACAGGGGTTCATATCGTCATTGGGACTCAGACTCCCTATGTTGATAATTTAGGTAGTGGAAGTACAAAGAATAATATTAGCTGTAGAATAATATTACCAATGAATGATGAACCAGCATGGGGGACAGCTTTTGGTACAGGTAATAAACTTAGAGCAGAGGATAGGGTAAACACTAATAAAATTCCAGATAATAAAAAAGAAGCGAAAGGTATGGCTATTGTAAAAGGTACAGGAACAGATATTAACAATGTAATAATTAAATCACCTTTTGTGGGAGATGTAGAATTTAATTCAATGATTATAAATGATTTAGAATATAATCCATATGCTGATTACAAACTACATTATTCAGAAGAAGATGAAGAAGATATGACCGAAGAAGAGAAGTTCTTAAATAATAAAATATATGGTAAAGAAGATAATGAGGTAACTTATAACAAAGGTAAGGAAAATGTAGTTGAAGCAGAGTATGAAGTTGTTGATGATAAAGAAGATGTTCAAGAATATCCAGATGATGATTTTGATGATTTAATGTAGAAGATGAGCTTTAATTAGTTCATCTCTTATTTCGTTGAAATAATTACAAATTAATGTTATATTAGATTAGTGAGTAAAATCAATAATGTCATAAGAGAGGAACTTATAAGTATGGGAAATTTATCAAAACAAAAAAGGGATATATTATTAAATCACTTGGAATCAATTAAGCAATTATGCTTAAATAACAATGAATCCTTAATTGCTATAAATGAGATTGAGTTACAATTAGCTGATAAAAAGTATGGACTTATCTGGGAAGAACACGAGGAACAAGTCGATATAGAGATGAAAACCAAAATACCTGTGTTCGTTGAAGATAAAGAAAGAGAAATAATTTCCGATAGTTCATTACCTTTTAACTTTATTATGGAAGGGGACAATCTACATAGCTTAAAACTTTTAGAGAAAACTCATAAAGGAAGTATTGATGTTATTTACATAGACCCACCATATAATACAGGTTCTAAAGATTGGAAATATGATAATGATTACGTTGATAAAGAAAATAGTTATAGACACAGTAAATGGTTAAGTATGATGAATAATCGTTTGACTGTCGCTAAGAATCTATTAACTAATGAAGGAGTTTTAATTTGTGCAATAGATGAAAACGAACAAGCAACTTTAAAACTATTGTTGGAAGATATATTTGGACAATCTTATGCTATTGATTGTATTACTATTATTCATAATCCAAGAGGAGTTCAAGGTAAAAATTTCTCTTATGTTCATGAGTATGCTTTTTTTGTCTATAAAAGGAATCTACAAGTAATCGGTTATACTGATATAGAGCCAGAAGAAATTGATTGGAGTAATTTTAGAAATTGGGGAAGCGAATCAGAACGTACTGATGCTAAAAATTGCTTTTATTCAGTTGATGTAAAAGATGGTGAAATTATAGGTTACGGAGAAGTTTTAGATGATGAAATTCATCCTAAACAAACTGAGATAGATAAGGATAGGGTACATCATATCTACCCTATAGATGTTGAAGGTGTTGAGCGTAAATGGAGATATGCCAGACAATCAGTTAAAGATATTAGCAAATATCTAAGGGCAAAAGATACTACAGGAAGATATGAAATTGAAATCGGTAAAGATTTTGCTCCATTTAAAACTGTATGGACTAATAAAAAGTATGATGCTAATGAATATGGTACACAGTTAATAGGTAGCATGGTTCCAGATAATGATTTTGATTTCCCTAAATCTTTGTATAATGTTTATGATTGTATCTATGCAGTTATAAAGAATAAACCTAATGCTACTGTTCTTGACTTCTTTGCTGGCTCTGGAACAACAGGTCACGCTGTTATGAAGATGAATGAAAATTTAGGTGGTAATCGTAAATTTATTTTATGTACTAATAATGCAATAGGGATTAAAAAAGAAAAAGAATTTAGTAAACAGTTTGGTGAGATAGAAAGCAATCTTGATGTTTGGGAAGAATGGCAAGATAAGTACGGTATTGCTCGTTCAATTACTTATAAGAGAATTGATAGTGCAATTAAGGGATATGTTCATAATAAGAATCAGAAAACTACATTATTTGAGAAAGAAATTAAAGTTGGAGATTTGAAAAAAACTAATAAATTGTTAGAGAAGTTAAGTGCAATAAAAGAAAAAGAATCAATTAACTATGATGAGATAAAAACTATTGTAGAGAATGGAGTTTTAATTCTTCAAGGTATTATTAAAAAAGGTCAAGAAATAAAGGGAATACCATCTAATTTAAAATACTATAAAACTGATTTTATAGATAAATATAAAGAAGATGTTGATGATTACAATGTTGATGATTACCTTTTAGATTATATAGTTGAAATGGTACAGTTGGAAAATCATATAAGTATTGATAATCAACAATATCAAATAGTTCTTACTGATGAAGATGCAGATAACTTAGAGATAGAGGAAGAAAAACTATCTTTATGTAAAAGGATATATATTTCAGATGCTGTACTCTTAACAAAGAAACAAGAATTATTATTTAATGAAAAAGGCATTGAGCTATTCCAGATACCTCAATACTATTTTAAATCTGTAATGATGGGGGTTTAATAATATGATTGGATTAAAAAATGGTTTGTTTACTTTTCAAGAGGATTGTGTAACTTATTTATTAGATGAAACTAATATTAAACAGAATAATACAATAGTTGTAAAAGCACCAACAGGAGCAGGTAAAACTTTAATTTTGATTGACTATATAGATAAGTATTTATCACTTATTGATGATAATACTGTATTTATATGGTTATGCCCTGGAAAAGGTGACTTGGAAGAACAAAGCAGAAAAAAGATGACAAAACATTTACCTTCCAGAAATTCAAAAGTTTTATCAGATGTAATTGCTTCTGGTTTTGAGCCAGAGGATGTAGCTTTTATAAATTGGGAGCTTGTTACTAAAAAGGGTAACAAAGCTATTACTGAAAATGAACGAAAGAATTTATTTGAACATATTATTAATGCTCATAAAAAGGGAATAAATTTTATATTGATTATTGATGAGGAACATTCAAATGATACTACAAGAGCAAGAGATATTATAAACTCATTCAATGCTAAAAATATAATTCGTGTGTCAGCCACAGCTAAGAAAAATCCAACATATGAATTTTATGGAATACCAGAATCAAAAGTAATATCATCTGGTTTAATAACAAAAGCATTATATATTAATGAAGATGTTGAAAATAACATTGGAATATCAAATGAACATGAATATCTAATAGACCTTGCCGAAAAGAAACGTATTGAAATATCAGAGGATTATAATAAATTAAGTATTAGACCACTTGTTATTATTCAATTTCCAAGTATGTCGGATTCTTTGATTGAAGAAGTAGAAGATATATTAAATAAAATTGGTTATAGCTATGACAATAAAATGCTTGCTAAATGGATGAGTGATGAAAAAATTAATATAGATGATATTGAGTTGAACAATGCTGAACCTATTTATCTACTTATGAAACAAGCTATATCTACAGGTTGGGATTGTCCTAGAGCAAAAATACTTATCAAACTTAGAGAAAATATGGATGAGGATTTTGAAATACAAACTTTAGGTAGACTTAGAAGAATGCCAGAAGCAGTGCATTATGATAATGAACTGCTTGATAATTGCTATCTTTATACGTTTGATGAAAAATATAAACAGAGCATAAAAAGTGGTATGGGCAATGCATTTGAGGTAAAGCGTGTATTCTTGAAAGATAAATGTAAAGTATTTCAATTAGAAAAGCAGTTAAAGAACAAAGATTTTGATGGTTTTGGTGAAAGAGAAACCTTTGAGATTATACATAATTATTTTGTTGAAAAATTCAATTTTACTGATGATGAAAAACAAAATTGCAGTATACTTGAAGCTAATAACTATGATTTATCAAAGAGTTTAAAAACAAGAGCATTACAAGGTAAGTTTGTTCAAACTGAATCATTGTTAGATAATAAGAGTACAGATTACGTTGTTACATATAGAGAAGTAAATACACATAAGAACGGTATTGATTTAATGCACTCCATAGATGCTATTAAATCGACTGTAGGAATGAAATATAATAGTGTAAAAGCAATACTTGAAAGGTTATTTAAAAAATGCAGAACAACAAATGGTAAGATGTTAAATTTAGATGTAAAAGAGTATTATGCTTTTATAATCAATAATGAAGAATTATTGAAGGGTGTATTTAAAGAAGCAACATCCCAAAAAGCAATACAAATTCCAAAAGATAGAGCATATAAAACTAGTACATTTAGAATTCCATTGGAAGAAATCATTAAATATGATTCTTCAACAAAAAGAGTTGTTGAGATGATTTCTAATGCCTATAAAGAATATCCATCATCTGTTCTGGTGGATGGTATACGTTCTAAATCTGAAAGAATGCTTGAAAGGTATTTAGAATCAAACGATAAAGTTGATTGGATATATAAAAATGGTGATTCAGGTCAACAATATTTTTCGGTAGTTTATATTGATGCTGTAGGTAAACAGTGGCTTTTCTATCCAGATTATATTGTTAAGATGAAGAATGAAGATATTTGGATTCTTGAAACTAAAGGTGGTGAAAATGCCGATAGTACAAGTAAAAATATTGATAAACAATCAACTAATAAATTTGATGCATTTAAAAACTATGCAGAAGAAAAGAATTTAAAGTGGGGATTTGTTCGTGACACAAAAGATGAAGAGTTATGTCTGAATAATACTGAATTTATTGATGATTTAAATGATGATAGATGGGTGCTTTTATCTACAATTCTTTAATTATTAGGAGATGAGCTTTAATTAGTTCATCTTCTTTTTTTGAATATTTATTGACAAATCGACCTGTTCAAATTATACTGTTTTTAGGAAGGCGAGTATATAATTCGTATCCTTGTAAAGTGTAAATGTTGAAATATCAATGCGTTGAGAGTGCTTTGTCCATCTATGAACCTGGAAAGCGTGTATGCGGGTAACTGTATCTGGGGTTCGAATCCCCATCTCTCCGCCAAAATTGAAATTTCAATGGTTACATGGATTTTACAAGGGTTAAAATTTAAAAATGAACTAAAAAATGTATACTTGCCATTTCACTAAATTTTAGGAAGGCGGGTGTATTTTTTTGAAGGGATTAAAATTACAACAAACTAATAATTATCTAACTGTACGAGAAGCATTTAAAGAATATCAAAGGTATAATGAGTTAAGAAATTTAGCTGAACAAACATTAATTCATAAGGAACAGCATATCAAAAGTTTCTTTGAATTTATTGATGATGACAACTATTTAATTAAAGATGTGAACAAGAAATTGGTAGATGCTTATAATTATCGTTTGAAGAACAGTGATATTAAAGCAGTAACAGTAAATACCTATTTAAGAAATCTCAGAGCATTTATTAATTGGTCTGCTGATAATAATTACGTTGAAAAGTTTAAAATAACCATGTTGAAGGTTGATGAAGAAATAAAGGAAACTTATTCAGAAGGTCAGTTAAAGGTACTAATTGAAAAACCAGAGATAAAGAGCTGTTCATTTGTTGAATACAGAAGTTGGGTATTGGTAAATTATTTATTATCCACAGGAAATAGGTTAGGAACTATAATAAATTTAAAAATAGATGACATAGACTTTGATAACGAAATGGTAAGCATGAGAACTGTTAAAAATCATAAACAACAAATTATTCCTTTGAGTCATACTGTATGTGAAATACTAAAGGAATATTTGAGTTACAGAAAAGGTGAACTAGATGATTACCTATTTATCAATACATATGGAGGTCAACTTACTAAAGGAGCTTTTGAAAAATCTATTGAACGTTATAATACAGATAGAGGAGTTAATATAACAAGCATTCATGCCTTTAGACATAGCTTTGCTAAAATGTATGTAAAGAACGGTGGAGATGTTTTTAGACTTCAAAAACTTTTAGGGCATAGTGATATTTCTATTACAAGAATATATGTTAACCTATTCGCTAATGACATAAAAGAAAATTATGAGAAATTCAATCCACTTGATACTTTATTGAGCAGTAATAAAAAAGAACACGTTAAAATGAAGAGGTAGAAGGAAAAAGAAAGAGCCACGAAACAGGGAATCTGTAGGTGGCTCTTTCTTCATATGTTATAATACTTAACAATTTAAAAATTTAATCGGGTTTTTAATTTCTCTATCTAAATAATAATTTAAGAAATCTTTAATTTCTAACACCATATTTTTCATATCTTTAGTTTTAAATTTATCTTCATTCTCGTTTAAATGATAAAATATACTGTTTATTTGATTTATCCTATCAAAATCTGGAACTTGAATATGTATTGTAAAAAAACCTAATCTTAAATAACTATTTATATTTCTACTATTCACTAAAAAATAATCTATTTCAGCTATTTTACTTTTAAATTCAATTTTACCTTCTAATTTCCTTAATTGTTCCTCATAAATTTCAGGAGAGGTTTTTAAAACACGATTATCACTCCATTTTCTCATATTCATTATATACTTCAACGTTTTTAATACTTCAAAATCAAGAACTTTTAATGTTTGATACAATTCATTCTCAGATAAACCGATACCTACACTTTTAAGGTAGTTTTCATAGTTTTCATAGTTTTCGAACTCAACATCATTAGATTTTATATATTCTTCGTAACCACCTTCTTTAAATCTTTCCATATCAGAAAACTTAGAAATTTCATAGGTAGTTTTTAATACATCATAAATAACTACTTTCAAATCTTCAAACATTATGTAAATCCTCCCTTGTAATCGTTTTTATTTTGTCATACTTAAATAGTTTACAACATTTACCTAAATTGAGCAAACCTTTTTTAACAAATTTTTACTTTATTTTTGATTCTTTATACTAATAAGTACATCTCTTTAATTACTGTTCAAAATCCGTTCAACTATTTAATGATATTTAACTTAAATTCCGTTCAAAAAGGTATACTTTCTGGACTGTTTTTAAATCGCTCAAAATCAATGTTTTTCACGTTCGAATAACTTCTAAAATATTTTGCGAACGTTCACAAATATTTCTTGACTTTTCTGAACCGAGCGTTATAATGAACAAAAAACATTGAGAGGGAGCGGAAAATATGATAACTATGGGATATGCAAGAGTAAGCACTAAAGAACAAAACTTAGGTAGACAGTTAGAAAAATTTAAACAATTAAAAATTGAAGAACGATATATTTTTACTGATAAAGTTTCTGGTGCAACTTTTGATAGGGAACAGTATCAATATATGAAAAAGATGATTCGTGAAGGAGATTTAATTTATATAGATGCTCTTGACCGTTTGGGAAGAACTTATGACGGTATCATTGAAGAATGGAAATGCATTACAAGAAAGATTAATGCAGACATAGTAATTTTAGAAAACGAAACTTTATTTGACAGTAGAAAATTTAAAAGCATGGGAGATATGGGAAAACTCATGGAAGACCAGTTCCTATCACTTTTAAGCTATGTTGCTGAACAGGAACGCTTGAAGATAAAGAAACGTCAAGCAGAAGGAATAGCAGTAGCTCGTAAGAACGGAATTCCTTTAGGTAGACCTAAAGCTGAAATACCTTCTAATTTTGAAGATATTTATAGGAAGTGGAAGTCTGGAACTATCAAAGGAGTAGAAGCAATAAAATTGTTGGATTTAAAGAAAACAACTTTTTATTCGTTAGTTAAGGAATACGAACAGGCTGTATAAAGGGAAATTTTAAAAAGTATTAAATAAAGTAGAAGCTCTTTGGATTATTTCAAAGAGCTTCTTTTTTTGTTATAGTTTTTATATGTTTTTTTCTTCTTTTTAAATATCAGTAAGCAAAAATGTATTAGTTAGGTGTTTGTTTTGTATTATTTATGTATCTATTTTAAAGTATATCTAAAAATATAAATGGCACTTATTCTAATTTTATCTACAAATTCAACAAATTTGAACTAAAATCCTTCCAAAGTTAATTCCACATACTTACTAATATATGAAATCAAAAATAATTCAATAAAGCATAGCCATTTTTAAAGTGACTGTGCTTTTTGTTTTGCCTTCCGTTCTTAGTTTCCTTCTACTTCTTAATGCGTTTCTCTCAACTCGTAGTTTTTCTTCATTTTTACTTTGAACATTCCATCTATAAGAACTTCTCCAACTGAATGAGCTAAATACATCTGAACGCACTATAAAAGAAAATTTGGAGCTAAATACTGAAAACACATTCAATTTTTCATATGTATGTGTAGGAAAAATTTTGGAGGTGATAGAAGAGGTTTTTGATTTACTTAGCAACATCAAAAATAAATAGAACAGGTCAGAAAAAAGCAGCTCGAAGGAAGGAGTAGAACAAAACAAAGTAAAAATAGAACCTTGAAAATTAAATAGAAACATTTTGGTAAAGAAAAAAAATGAAAAAACTTTTTAGGAGGGGGTGGATTGGAACTAGTTCAGGGAACTATTTAGTAATTTTGATTAGTTTATTAAATTTTATGAAAATTTATGAAAAAAATCTTGAAATTTAATAAAAAAATTTGAGAAGGATGAGGAAGAAAAAATGAGAGAAAATTTATCAGAAGCAACAGTAAAGGCAACAGGAATAACAGGTACACCAATAATAGCAAGAGTACCAGAGTTTGAAACTAAATTAGGCAAGAAACACAGAAAAGCTATGAACGACATGTATGGTGAAACACCTACAACTTATTTATTAGACAAAAATACTATGATGGTTACGCTTCAAGGTGAGTTTGATAGAATCTATGCTGATACAAGTATCATTAACAAAGAATCAACTATAAGAGAAGAGTTACTTAGACCTATAGCATTGTATACTACATCATGCAATACATCAAAATTAGCAAAAAAATGTAAATCAGATGAGAACTCAGAGGAAGCTCTTATTAACATAGGTGAACAAAGAATAAATGATGTGGTTGACATGCTACCAATCAAATTTGATGAAGAATCTCAAAAAATGTGTGTTTGGAGTTTAGGTAATCCTAAAAAGAATGAACCTTCTAAAGTTATGAAATATTACTCTTCTTACATGAAGAAATTCACTAAACATATTATCACTTTCGTTAATAAAAATAAAGATGTTGATATGAAAAAGGATAAAAAAGATGTTATATCACTGTTTGGCAAAGGAAAAAGAGATTATATCAATGAAAGGATGGAATTAATTGGTTATGCTACTACTCAGTTAGTTGCACTAGAAAATAAGAAAATTAAGAAAAATAAGAAATCCGAAGAAGTTATTAAAAGAGAAGTTACTGAAATATTTGATAGTTATTACACAGCTAGTTATGATGACCCTATTAAAAATAATAACGGAGATAGCAGAACACTATTAGATATATTATCAGATAAGAGAGCTGACTTTGAAGATAGCGTTATTGATAAGGTAGATGAAAATTCTGACTATGAAAGAACAATGGAAATTATGAAAAATACTATTGATTTAATCTACAAAGAGGCTGAAATCAAAGCAAAAAGGGATAAATCAAATGTAAATGAAGAATTTGAAATGTATATAGCACTTTACAATGCAACTATGAAAATAAACAATACTAATGAATTATATGAAGAAACAAAATATAACATGGCAGAATGTTTATCATCCTTCCAAGATATAATTGAAAAATACGGTGAAACATACAGTGAGATATCTGAAATATATAAAGTTAGATACAACTTAACGGATATAAGTAATTCAGCAATATCTCAACAAGCTAACAATTTAAAAAGAAAAGTTGAAAAAGAACTATCAGTTATGTATGCAAGCAAACTGAAAAAATCAGTTTAGTATTAAAAATGGTTGTAGAAAAATTTATTTTTTGGAATAAGGTCATTTAGCCTTATTCACTGAAAAATATTGTAGCAAGTCATAATTAACAACATAAAAGCTCCAACAACTAATTCTCAAATACTAAAAGATAAGGGGTTATGAATATTGGAGCTTTTTTCTACATAGGAGGAGAAAATAAGATGGCTAAAAAACAAAATAATAGAGGTATCATCAATTTAAAAGATATAGAAAGTAAATTAACAATGGATTCAGTATTGGAGTGGTACGATATAAAACATTCTGGAAACAGGATGGTGTGTCCGTTCCCCGACCATGACGAAGAAACGGGAAGTTTCTTCTTGTTTACAGGTGATGATGGTAAAGAATATTACAAATGTCATGGGTGTAATCGTGGGGGTTCACCTCTAAAATTTATCATGCATTACGAAAATGTTTCTTTCCACAAGGCTGTGGATGTAGCTTCAAAAATTGTAGATATAGAACCTATATATAGTAAAGTTATGAGTGGTTATGTAAAAAACACAGCTATAGAAGATTTGTTAGAGTGGTTGAATGATAATTATTTCTGTAAAGCTGATAATTGGATTACTACTGAAACTAAGTCAACACCGTTCATTGACTACTTAAACAAACGTAAAATTGACAGGGATGTTGCGTTTGAGTATAGGGTTGGATTTTCAGATGGAGAATACGAAGAAATATTAATACAAAAAGCTATTGAGTTCAAAGTCATCCCAAAAGCTGAATGTGTGGAAGATGTTAGACCACTGATTAATGCAGGTCTATTGTTTAATCCCAACGGTACAGATGATATAGTTGCATCAATAAGAAATGCAGTTGTATTTCCTATTATAGTAGAAGGGAAAATAAAAGGATTTATTTATAGAAATACTGATGAAGATAAAGCAAAGTACATAAAAACTACTAATTATGGTCTATTTAACGTAGACGAGATTACTGAGGGAGAACCTGTTATATTGGTAGAAGGAACAATGGACGCTCTTTCCATTATATCTGATTTCAATATTGTTGCTTTGTTGGGTGTAAATGCTCTTACTAGTAGAGAAAAATCAGCTCTTCTTAAAGCTAATAGGGTATATATCTTATTTGATGATGATAATAGTGGTAGGGAAGGTGCATTAAGAGTTGCAGAAGAATTAGGATATAAAGGTCTGATATGTAAACCTCTTGGTGCAAAAGATATAAATAATTTTCTTACTGAATCATATAAAGGTAATCTTCCTAAAAGAGAAGATGGTTTCTCTAAAGATGAAGCTGAATATACTAAGGAAGAAAAAGAATTAGCTCTTAATAATGCTAAATCTCAATTATTTGAGAAGATTGAAAATATAAGTCAAGGTCTAATAGTTAAAGATGAGGATGGAAATGTTATTTATGATGACAATGAAGAACCTGTTCGTAGTGGTGGTGCAAGTGGATTATTAGAATTGGAATTTGAGGCATGGAAGAAGATTCCTAATGATTTTAAAAGAATAGAAGCATTTCAAAAGCTAGTTGCTACTGCATATAAGATGTTCAATGGTGATTCTGGTATGTTGGAGTTGTTTTCTAAGCAACTTAAAGAGTTCAACATAAAGGGTACATACTTCAAAGAAGTTCTTGATAAGGTCAAAAAAGAAGTCGTTCTTGAAAAACCTATTAGTTCAGCAGATGAAAGTAATTCTTTAGCAGTAAGTAATTTTGGACAAGAGTGGGTCGATTGGGAAGTTATTGATGGAGTTCTGTATAGAAATATTCCAGAATTTAAGGAGGATGGAAGTGGTTTTGTTCAAGAAGTAATTAGTATCACTGCTCCCAAGATTGATTGCACATTCAAGAATATAATTACGAAAAAGAATGAAGTTCAAATTTCTTTTATAGATAAATATGGTAAACATACAGAAATTATTACTGAAAGAAAAAATATAGCTCAAAAATCTAAAATTATTGATACTCTTACAGATGAATCTTTTGATATAGTAGACAGTACAAGTGCTGATATTGTCAATTATTTAAAATGGTATGAAAATAATAATCTTACAACCATAAAAGAGAAGTATTTAACAAATGTTACAGGATATTATGATGACGATACCTTTATTGGTAGAATGGGTGAAATCATAAAAGTAGGAGGATTGGTTAGTAAGGATGACAGTAAAATTGTTTATAAAAACATTAATGAAGATGCAACTGTAAGTGAAATTACTGAAATTAATTACGATAAATGGAAAGTATTAACAAAGGAAGTATTCCCTAGATTACTATTGATGAATGAAAGAAAAAATAGTATTGGAATTATAGCATGGTTTTTAAGTTCTGTATATAAAGAACATATACAAAAAAAGAACAAGAAGAAGGCATTTGTACCACTAGACATTTTTGGGGTACAAGGTTCAGGTAAAACATCCTTAGTTTCAATATTACAGAAGCTTTTGGGAGGAACAGATAATATAAAATCAGCTTCTACTAAACTATATACTATGGTAGTTAATATGAGCTTGAGCAACAGTTATCCTTTCCTATTAGATGAATACAAATTAGAAAATATAGGTGAAACACAGAATAAAGGTATACTAAAATTTGTTAATACTGCTTATAATTCTAATATGGAACAGAGGGGTAATGGAAATAAACCAATGATTAACTTCAAACTTCAAACCCCTATCTGTGTTATTGGTGAACATGCATTTACAGCAGAAAGCTCCGATTCAGTAAAAGATAGGTCAGCAATTTTTGAATTCTCTAGGTCATGGTTAGAAGATAATTTTAACAATACAGAAAAAATAATAAATGAAGTGAATAGTTTAGACTTAAATGAATTCTTTGGAGGATATTTAGTTTTTATACTGAACACAATTAAAGATAAAAGGTTTGATTTGATGTATGAAAAAGCAGAAAAAAGAGCTTTGGAATTTGCAGAACAGAATAAAAAGTTGATGAGTCGAAATATTTTGGCAATCACTATTTTAGCTTTTGGAATTGAAGTATTAAAAGAATTGTATAAAGAAGTTGGTTTGGAATGTGATATTACAGATGAAGATATAGAAGAAGTATTTTATCATTCTATGGAACATATTTTAAGTGATGAACTTAGTGAAACATCTCTTGATAGAGCAATGAACTATTTTTCAACATTCATATTTGATTACTTAAATGAAGATGAAAAAGCATTGGATTCAGATAATAAGATGTTATATATACAACAAAGTAAATTTTATGAACATCTTGAAAGGCATAGAAATGAGGGGAAAGCACCTATTCCTAATAAAAGTGGTATGAAAACTTATATTAAGAACAATATGAAATCAAAAAATAGATATGTTGTTGAAATAAACAAAGCTAAAACTATTAACGGTAAAACTAAAAAATGTATAGTGTTTGATATAGAAAAATTGGATGAAGTGGCTCATATAGAAGTGGATGAATGGATAGGAACAAAGGAAGTTGAACAGGATTACTATTATGATGGAATAACTTCAACACCTCATAGAACAGAAGAAGCCAGAGACAGAAGTATTTCAAGTAAAGTAAAGAAAATAGTTGTAAAAAAACTAGAAGGTAAATTAAAAATAAGATTAGAGAATGTAAACACCGACAGTTTAGACAGAGAAATTTATAAAAGGGTGAAAAAAGATAATGAAGATGGTAAATTAATAATAGATAATTTAGTTTCAGAACTTATTTCAGATTTAACAAAATTCTGGGAAAATAATGAGGATAAAATTTCAGTAGAAGATTCAGAAACTTGGGAAGCTCTATTAGAAAATTTTAAAGCGAGCTAACAATAAAAATTTGAAAATTCAATATAAAAATATTAAAAATTGAGATGGGAAGCCATCTCTTTTTAATTTAAAATAAAATTACCTTTTTTAAAATCAATATAACTATTGAAATTTCAATGATTATTGAATAAATTACTAAAATTTTAAAATGGAAATCTATAAAAAGGTAATTTTTAAGGTGAAAAGGTAATTAAAAGGTAATTTTATTTTTTAAATAAATAATAGATAAACGTTGAAATATCAATATATAATAATAATAATTTAATAAAATAATATATATAATTACTAAATTACCTTTTTTAAATAGAGTGTATTATATATAGAATCTCTTTTTAAATATTTTTATTATATAAATACATATTAAAATAATTATATAAATACATATTATATATATATGTGTACACACTCCGAAAAAAAGGTAATTTGGTAATTTAGGTCATTTTACATTGAAATTACAATGGTTACATGGATTACCTATAAAGGTAATTTATTTTTAAAAAGGTAATCTTTCAAAAATTTAAAGGTAATTTTTAAATTAAACGTTGAAATTTCAATGTTTACATTGATTTCAAAAAAGGTAATTTTTATTTTCCAAAAAGGTAATTTCTATTTAATGCTGATATTAATGGAATCCTTTTTAAATACCATCATATCTACTTACCTTCACTAAACTTATTTTACTCCTCTTAACATCTACCTCTTTAAAAGGCTTTAAAATCGTTTTTGAGCAATTTTAATATTCAAAAAACCGCTAACTCATTCAAGATAAAAGAAAAGCACCAGAGTATGAACCTTGCCTTTTGGCTCGATTTCAACGCTTATAGATATAGACCACCCTTAACCCAAAGAATATATTCTATAATTTTAGTGAAATCTGATAATTTTGATTTTACTTAACACAAGTCACCTTAATAATTCTTTACATATTTTAAAAGTGGTTAAAAACAGCTCTATTTCTTAAAAATCAATAGAATAATCTTAATAGTTAATAGAATTATAAAGAATATCAATAGAAAAATTACTTTTTAATTGAATATTTAATTAAAGTGAAGTCTGCATAGTTACTAGTACATACTCCAATTAATAGTTCAAAATCTGTTTAAATCAGCTTGTTTTCTATGCTGTTTATATTGCTGTTCCCTCTTTAATATTGGAAGAAATAGATTATATAGTAGAGATAAGGAATATTTGAAGGGGTAACAAGGGGTAAGGACATAAACCACAACCGACCAGAATCACTTTTAAAAGAAATCAACATCCTGTTTGATTATTAATTCGATACAGATAATAACTTGACCCAAAAATTGTTCTGGCTCGTCTGGGTCGACCTTATGGTATAAGTAAAGAGCTACATTTGGCTTGCTGACCGAGATTGAGCTATTTTAAGCAATAAAAAAGCAACAAGGCTTTTGAGCTGTTGCTTAATAAAACTACCATCTTGAATTTTCTTTACTCTTTAATAATTCAATCTCTTCTCTTGTTAAATAACCTATTGTTTCGAAGCTATCTGTCCTAAAATACACTATACCTTTACTTGCACCACATCTATAATCGAATTTAGGATATTTACCATCATACACATCTAAATCATTTAAGTTGCCCCAATACACTGTACTTAAATGGTAATCAACAAATGCAATTTTAACATCTAAATCCTCCTCCATAGATAAATCATTGTAACCTAGATAGTCTGGGTAATCTATTCCTGTATCTGCATAAAGCTCTCTACATCTTTTGGTTTTAACATCAATCAAATAACGAACACCATCTATAGTAACAATAAAATCAATTCTGTGTGAACTATTCATATCTCCATAAGGTTCAATTTCAACTTCCCATCCCATTTTAACTGCATATGCATAAAAATATTTTATAAATAAATTTTCACCAATCCGACCATATTCATTTCTGTCATTAAAAGCCATCTTAGTACCTCCTATAATCTCTTTATTATAGACTTGCTAACAAAGAACTTTGAGCGAAAGGTTGACAACCAAAAGTAACAGAAGAAATTTTAATTTGCACAATAAAAATCTGGATTAATAATTTTTATATTTAATAAATTAAAAAATTAATCTTAAATTTTAAAAATTAATTATTTTAGGTGTTGAAATTTCAATGAATTTTTAAGAGAATAATCAGAATAGTATAGTTTAGCATTTAAATAGTTTCTAAATAGTTTTTTAATAGTAATAAAATAGTATTCAATGGTATTAAAATGGCTTTAAATTCATATGGAATAGTATTTGATTGGTAGATTGTAAAATAAAAAATAGGCTTAATTTCAGCCTATATTAAGGAGTGAAAAGATTATATTTTTCAAACGTATAGATTATCTAATGGTATCAATGTGTACTAGAGCTTACCTTGTGTACTTGGTGACATTATAAATCCATCATTACCACCTGTATCCTCATATGCATAAATGTTATTTGAATTTATTGGTATTAACGTAAATATCATCATTACTACTAATATCATTGAAATAAATCTTTTCATTCTTATCTTCTCCTTACTTTAGTTATAAGGACTAACTCGTTTAAGTCAGTCCT
>Ga0209100_1000440_pt1 | contig 36525 bp, 37 predicted proteins | sample lystaG_FD_185480 | JGI IMG/M metagenome (GOLD analysis project Ga0209100, IMG submission 185480) | Glacier valley bacterial and archeal communities from Borup Fiord, Nunavut, Canada, to study Microbial Dark Matter (Phase II) -... | ecosystem: Environmental > Aquatic > Freshwater > Ice > Glacier ... | reverse complement strand
GTCGACCGCGATGATCAGAGCGATGGACACACTCCCGGACCAGCTGCGCCGGTCGGTGACCTGGGACCAGGGGCGGGAGATGGCCAAGCATCAGGAGATCACGATGGCGACCGGGGTGCCGATCTACTTCTGCGACCCACACTCGCCCTGGCAACGAGGCAGCAACGAGAACACCAATGAGCTGTTGAGGCAATATTTTCCGAAGAGCACCGACCTCTCCTTCCATGGGCCGGGAATTCTCGAGAACGTCGCCGCGGAACTCAACGCAAGGCCCCGCAAGCGTCACGGCTACCGCACCCCAGCTGAGGTCCTCACCGAGATACTCTCGAACCAGTCAAATCAAGCCGGTGCTGCGACGACCACCTGAATTCGCCGTGCGTCATACGCGGCAACTGCCACGCCCCAAATCCCGCCGGTTCTGGGGACGCGCGCGAAAACTGCGACACCCCACGCATGCTCTCACCAGAACCCGTCCCAGAATCATCCGAGTCTCAAAACCGGCTGGAGAGATTCCTGGAGCAGGAGTACCCTTCGCCGTCATCGGTTACGTCAGAGTCTCGCGCGTGGATCAGCGAGCGGACTTGCAACGGGGCTCCTGTTTTCCACTCTCAAGGGCGGTGCCATGCAGCAGCAAAACATTTCGAAGCAACTGCGGCAGATCGTCGCGGGTACCAAGCTCGAGTGGTTCACCTCGCACGTTTTCCGCAAGATAAGCGGTTCTGCGGTCTCCCGGGCTTAGGGAATCGACGCCGCGCAGAAGCGCCTGCGGCATTGGGCCCGGGCTACAACCGAAGGTGTCGATGTGGAGAAGGAACCCCTGGCGGAGGACCACACTGACGTTCTTGAACAGCTTGCCGGTGGCGCAGACTAGGACGGACCGCAGAAAACCCCGCGCCAAAGATCTATCCGGATCAGGCAGGACTTTCTCGCGTTGAACGCGGGTGGTCCCACGGCGACTCACGCGACATTCATTCGCGTATGTCGAGCACTGGATTGAGTGAGCATTAGCTGCTTTGAGAGCAAATGCTCTGAGCAGCTCTTAAAGCTGGGGTACCTGGACTCGAACCAAGAACAAAAGAATCAGAATCTTCCGTGTTGCCAATTACACCATACCCCACTGCACCCAGCGCGAACCGAGCCGACGAGTCACTCTAACCTACGGGCGGGGGGTCGCCCAAATGCTGGGACAGGCTATCGGCGGGGCGTGACAGACTTCGAGGGTTCCCTCCGCTAATGCTCCAGCTTCACCGAATCGAGCCGGCCACGCCATCCCTCCTCACCGTCCTCAGCACCTGGCGATTCGATAGCGTCTCGGTCGTCGTCATTGTGTTGGCCGGTGGGCTGTACGCCGCGGGCGTGTTGGCACTGCGCCGACGAAAAATGGACTGGCCGGTCATCCGCACCGTCTGGTTCTTCGCGCTCGGTCTCGGCTCTTTCGCCGTCGTGAATCTCGGCTTCCTCGGCGAGTGGAGCACCGACCTTCGCTGGGCATTCACGACCCGCATCGCGCTGCTGCTGTTCGCCGTGCCCGGGCTGCTGAGCATGGGCGCGCCCGTCGCGCTCGCGAGACTCGTACTCACCGGCGGCTCCCTGAAGAGGATGGATGCCGTCCTGGGATCGTGGCCCGTTCGGCTGGTCGGCAACGCGGTGTTCGCCCCCCTGTTCGCACTCCTGGCCTTCTCGGTATTCCTCACGCCGCTCGCCGGCAGCCTGCGCGAGAGTGCCGTCGCCAGCAGTGTGCTTACGGTGGCGGTCCCCCTGGTGGGTCTGCTGATGGTGCTGCCGATCATCGAGAACACGACCCAGCGCACAAGCTTCTTCATCACGGTGGAGTTTCTGCTCGTGTTCGTGGAGCTGGTGGTCGACGCGATTCCGGGAATTCTGCTGCGACTGAACAACCACGTACTCGATGGGCTCGGGCAGGTGGCCGGCACGCTGCCCGCCTGGTTCCCTTCGGCCTATCACGACCAGCATCTCTCCGGTGACCTGCTCTGGTTCATCGCCGAGGTCGCCGATGTGCCGGTCCTGATCCTGATGTTCGTGCGCTGGTCGCGCATCGACCGGTCGGAGGCGAAGGCACTCGACGCGCTGACGGACGAGGAGATGGACGCTCTCACGCGGGAGCACCTGCGAGGGCCGCGAGAGTAGGTGGAGCGGTTGCGATTGACTGCGGCAGCAGCGCGCGCACCTGACTCCACGACCATCCCACGCTGTCAGAATCAGCTGTGCGAGCACCGCTTCCCGGGCAGCCGAGACGCGGCCAAGGGGAGTGGTGAACATCGTGAGATTGTGGCGCCACCGGGCGACTAGCGGCGCATGTGGGGCGAGATCGCCGGTCTGTCCAAGCTGCGGGAGTGGCTGATCGCGCTACTCATGGCGGTCGCACTCGATGCAGCTGAACACCCCGGTACCAGAGAACAAGCGGATGCCCAACATTTCCGACATCGGCATCGGCATCGGCATCGGCAAAGCCACCACCAGCCGAGGATTAACACTGCGGTCGCGCGCTGCACCTCATCCTCGGGGTAATTCCCGAGCTCGTCCCGCGCGACACGGCGCAGCGCCTGTGGCGCGCTACCGTCCCGCGTGATGAAGCGCCAGGAGATCATTGTCGTGGTGTTCCATCGATTAGAGCGCGGCGGCAAGCCGGGAGAGCCTGGCGAGAGTCGACTCCTTGCCGAGCAACTGCATCGACTCGAACAGCGGCGGGCTGATCCGCTTGCCCGAAAGCGCCGTGCGCAAGGGGCCGAAGGCGACACGGGGCTTGAGCCCGCCGCCCTCGATGAGCTCGGCCCGCAGCAGTCGTTCGATCTCGACGTGCGACCAGTCGTTGAGCTGCTCGAGCGCCCCGACCGCGGCGTCGAGGATCTCAGCCGAGCCCGCCGGGGGCGCGGCATCCGCATCGACCTCTATCGAGTCATCCGCCGCGAAGAAGAATCCGAGCAACGCTGGCGCCTCGCCGAGCAGTTGCATGCGCTCCTGGACCAGCGGGCCGGCCTCGCGCAGGATTGCCTGCTCGGTGCCGGTCGGTGGATCGGAGATGGAGCCCGACAGGTACGGAAGGAGGCGCTGCACGAAGATATCCGGGGCGAGCAGGCGGATATGATCGCCATTGATCGACTCGGCCTTCTTCACGTCGAAGCGGGCCGGGTTGGGATTGACGTCGACGATGTCGAAGGCGGCGACCATCTCATCCATGGTGAACACGTCGCGATCGTGGCTGATCGACCAACCGAGCAGCGAGAGGTAGTTGAGCAGACCCTCAGGGATGAATCCGCGCTCGCGGTGGTGGAACAGGTTGGACTCCGGGTCGCGCTTGGAGAGCTTCTTGTTGCCCTCCCCCATCACGTAGGGCATGTGGCCGAAACGCGGGATGGCGGTGGCTACACCGATCTCGATGAGCGCGTGATGCAGGGCGATCTGCCGCGGGGTAGACGACAGCAGGTCTTCGCCGCGCAGCACGTGCGTGATGCCCATGAGCGCATCATCAACCGGGTTGACGAAGGTATAGAGCGGGGCGCCGTTCGGGCGCACGACCACGAAGTCGACGAAGGATCCGGCGGGGAAGGTGATCTCGCCGCGCACCAGGTCGTCGAAGGAGAGGTCGGTGTCCGGCACTCGCAGGCGCAGTGCCGGCGAGCGTCCCTCGGCACGATACGCGGCCTTCGCCTCCTCGCCGAGGTCGCGCTCGAAGTTGTCGTAGCCCTGCTTCGGATCCCGACCGTTCTGGATGTTGCGGGCCTCGATCTCCTCCGCCGTGGCGTAGCTCTCGTAGAGGTGCCCACTTGCTCGAAGTCGCTCGATGAGACCCGCGTAGATCTCGCCGCGCTGGGACTGGCGGTAGGGCTCGTTCGGGCCGCCGACCCCGACGCCCTCGTCCCACTCGATGTTCAACCAGCTCAGCGCGTCGAGAAGCTGCAGGTAGCTCTCCTCGCTGTCGCGCGCGGCATCCGTGTCTTCGATTCGGAAGACGAGCTTGCCTCCGGTGTGCCGGGCGTAGGCCCAGTTGAAGAGGGCCGTGCGGATGAGTCCGACGTGCGGGGTCCCGGTGGGCGAGGGGCAGAAACGGACGCGGACGTCGGCTCCGGTGGCGGTGCTGAAAGAGGGTGACATGGCGCTCCAATCTTATCGGGGGCAGGTTGGGAGCCTCCGCGCCGGGTCAGGCACCCGCCCGGAACCAGCCACGGCGGCTGAGAATTACGCCGATCACGAATGAAGCGACGATCGGGCCAACGAGGCCGCCGAACAACAGGGCATGCCACCACGGGAAGCCCGATCCGCCGATCGCGAAGATGCCGAACAGCAGCACCCCAACGGCCGGCGGAACGATCGTTGCGATGAGCTTCTCGTTTCGAGTCCAGAGTGGTGATGCCCACAGCATCATGATGCCCACCACCCAGCCCGCCAGCGGGACCACGAGGCCTCCGACGTAGAGCAGCGCCGCCGTCACGACGACATACCAGCGCTGCGCGGATGCCCGCGGAGGAGCAAGCGCAACGGCAGTCGACCTCGAGCCTGCCGACCTCGGCTCCGCACCCGCGCGCGCCTCCGCGGCGATGAACGCCGGGCCGCCGAGAGTTGTGATTCGCGATGTCGCGGCCGCGGCATCCAGCCCCTCCAACTCTTCCGCGATGCCAGTCACGATGCCCTCGCGCACCTCGTCCGGAACCCCGGCCAACTCGCGGTCGAGCTCGGCGAGGTAGTCGCGAACCACCCTTGGGATCCTGGATTTCGTCATTCGGTGTCCTCTCCGACGAGCTCGTGCACGGTGCGGGCGAACGGCCCCCACTGCTCGCGAAAGGTCGCGAGCTGGAGGTGTCCGCTCTCGGTGACGCGGTAGTAGCGGCGGGATGGTCCGGCGTCCGACTGCTGATCGAAGCTGCTGACCAGCCCCTGGGCTCGCAACCGACTGAGGATTGGGTAGAGGGTACCGATGCTCGCAATAAGACCGCGGGAGACGAGGGCCTCCGAGAGCTTCCAGCCGTAGGTCGGCTTCGTCGCCAGCAGTCCGAGGATGCAGTATTCGACCACACCCTTGCGGAGTTGCGCCCCCACATCCACTGTCATGCATTGCACATTAGCTTGCCTCACACGTTAGCGCAATGGCTTGGCTGAGCGGGTGTCTATGCCGCGGGCGGGCTCGCTGCGGGCGGGCTCGCGCCGGGCGGCCTCGCGCCGCACCGCTTCTGTTCCTGCTCGTCAGGTTTGGGCCGGCTCGAGCGGGCCCAAACCCGACAAACGGCAACGATCGCGCGGTTCAGGAGAGGAATACCACGGCCAGCCCGAGACAGAGGATCGCAATCCATGACACGAGGCCTGCCCCGATCGCGCGCAGCCCAGAGCGACCGAGCCGCTCGAGACGCAGCGATGCGCCGATGCCGAACAACGCGGTGGCAAGGAGAGCTGACTGCAAGATGTCCGCACTCGCGAGCGCGGCTTCTGGGAGGGGCACGAGCGAGCGCAGAAGGACTGCGGCAAGGAATCCGATGATGAACAGCGGCACGATCGGTGGCCGCCGCAACGAGGCTTGCGACGCTGCATCGTCCGCTGGGTCCTGCGCTGCATCGAATCCAGCATCCCGCGCCATATCCCGTCTCCGGGTCTGGATCGAGGCGATCGCGACCATCGGCGCGAGCATCAGCACCCGGGTGAGCTTGACGACGACAGCGACGGCGAGAGCCGTCGCGCCCGCTGTCTGGGCCGTGGCGACTACTTGGCCGACATCGTGCACACTGGCTCCGACCCAGTGCCCGAATTGTCGGCTGTCTAGGCGGAGCAGCAAAGCGAGGGCTGGGAGGACGACGATCGCAAGAGTGCCGTAGAGGGTTACGAGAGTTATCGGCGTTCCGGCGTCCCTCTCGGGCGATCTGCGGGCGGCAGCCATCGCCCCGACCGCCGACACACCACAAATCGAGAACCCCGCTGCCATGAGGACGGCCTGGTCGCCCTCCAGCCGAAACAGCCGGCAGACAAACCAGGTAATTCCGAAGCTGGCGGCGACCAGTGAAACAATTGCAAGGATCGAGACCAAGCCGAGGCGCGCGATGTCGAGGAGGCTGAGCTTCAGTCCGAGCACCACGATGCCGAGTCTCAGCACGCGACGCCCCGCGAGTGCGAGGCCCGGCGCGAGCGGGCCGTCAAGTCTTTTCCGCAGGGGCGGAAGCGAGCCGGCCAACACGCCGAGGATAAGCGCGGCGGTCAGCCATGGGAGTCCGGGAAGGAGGAGATGCACCCCGTAACCCGCGGCCGCGCCTACCGCGGCGAGGGCCAGACCCGGAAGCCAGCGGAGGTGGGTCATGGGGTGCAGGTCTCGATACGGTCGCGGAGCGACCTACTCGACCAGCGCGTCACACCCGGTTCTTCGCGGGATTGCTGAGGGTGCCGATTCCCTCGATCGTGATGTCGATGGTCTGTCCGTCGAGGAATCCGCCGAGGCCCGCGGGCGTGCCGGTCATGATCACGTCGCCGGGAAGAAGGGTCCAGACATCCGAAACGTATTCGATGATCTCGGGGATCGTGTGCAGCATGTCTCGGGTGTTACCGTTTCGGCGCGGCTCGCCGTCGACATAGGTCTGGATCTCGAGGTTCGACCAGTCCAACTCGGTCTCGATCACCGGGCCGAGCGGCGCGAAGGTGTCGTAGCCTTTGGCGCGGGCCCACTGTCCATCCGCGAACATCTGGTCGCGCGCCGAAACGTCGTTGCCGATTGTGTAACCGAAGATCACGTCGGCGTAGTCGGCGGCCTTCACGCGTTTGGCGATCTTGCCGATCACGATCACGAGCTCGCCCTCGTGCACGATACGTCCCTCGACCGGCGGCATCTGGATCGTGTCGCCCGGACCAACCACGGCCGTGTTCGGCTTGAGGAAGATGAGCGGCGCCTCTGGACTCGCCGCATCGTTCTTCAGCTCGTCGCGGTGGGCGGCGTAGTTCAGGCCGATGCAGACGACCTTCGATCGCGGGATGACCGGGGCCAACAGCTTCACGTCACTGGCGGCGACGCGCTCCCCCGTGGTGCCGAATCCACTGAACATGGGATCGCCGGAAAGGACGACATAATCGTCCCCGTCAAGGATGCCGTACCGGGGATCGCCGCCGTCAACCGAGAAGCGGGCGATCTTCACTGTGCCGCTGAATCTGAGCGCGCCGCTGAATCTGAGCTGTCGAGCCGCGTCATCCAGCCGTGACGGTCTTCAACGGTGCCGTACTGGATGCCGGTGAGCTCTGCCCGAAGCGACAGCGCAAGCGCGGAGCTCTCGTGCACGATCTCGAAGCCCTCGGCCTTGAGGAGTCCGATCGGCGCGACGATGGCGGCGGTGCCGCAGGCGAAGGCCTCGACGATGTCGCCGGATGCCGCACCCTCGCGCCATTCATCGACGGTCACGCGTCGACGCTCGACGGTGTGGCCGCGGTCTTCGGCGAGCTGCAGGATCGAGTCGCGGGTGATGCCCTCGAGGATGCTGTCGGAGGATGGAGTGAGGAGCGTGCCATCCTTCTTCACCAGCACGATGTTCATGCCGCCGAGCTCTTCGAGAAACTTCTCCTCCTCGGAGTCGAGGAAAAGGACCTGGTCGCAGCCATGCTCATACGCCTCGGCTTGAGCGATGAGCGACGAGGCGTAGTTGCCGCCGGTCTTCGCCGCACCCGTGCCGCCCTTGCCAGCGCGCGAATAGGTGGTCGAGAGCCAGATAGACACGGGGGCGAGGCCCCCGCTGAAGTATGCCCCGGCGGGGCTCGCGATTACGTAGTAGTTGACCTTTTCCGCCGGGCGCACTCCGAGGAAGGCCTCCTTGGCGAACATGAAGGGGCGCAGGTAGAGGCTTGTGTCGGGCGCGGTCGGCACCCAGTCACCATCCGCGGCAATGAGCTCCCGCAGGGAGTCGAGGAAGTACTCGGTCGGCAGCTCGGGCAGCGCGAGGCGCCTCGCCGACCGCTGCATACGAGCCGCATTGGCCTCCGGGCGGAAGCTCCAGATCGAGCCGTCGGCGTGCCGGTAGGCCTTGAGCCCCTCGAAGATCTCTTGCCCGTAGTGCAGCACGGCCGCGGCCGGGTCGAGCTCGATCGGACCGTAGGGCTGCACCCGCGGGCGGTGCCAGCCTCCGCGCGCCGACCAGCAGATGTCGACCATGTGGTCGGTGAAGTGCTTGCCGAACCCCGGGTCGGAGAGGATCTCCGTGCGCTCGACCTCGGCGAGCGCCTCGGGGTTGAGCCGACGGGTGAAGTTGAGTGTGGCCGGAGCGAGCAGGTTTTTCATGTGATCCCTATTTCGTACGAGTTTTAATTGTGCGCCAGGAGCGAGCGGATGGCGTCGCCGACCTGCGAGGTGCTTCTGGCCGCTGCCCCGCGCGAGGCGAGATCAGCCGTAACGGCCGCGGTGACCTGCGCCGCGGCATCCACCAGCCCAAGATGATCGAGGAGCAGCGCAACCGACAGGATGGCCGCGGTCGGGTCAGCCTTCAGTTGCCCGGCGATGTCCGGAGCCGAGCCGTGGACCGGTTCGAACATCGACGGAAACGTGCCCTCGGGGTTGATGTTGCCCGACGCGGCAAGTCCGATGCCGCCGCTGATCGCGGCTGCGAGATCGGTGAGGATGTCGCCAAAGAGATTGTCCGTGACGATCACGTCAAATCTAGCCGGGTCGGTGACAAGGAAGATAGTGGCCGCGTCGACGTGCAGGTAGTCCACGGAGACCCCCGGGTACTCCAGAGCAATCCGGTCAACGGTGCGCTGCCAGAGACTGCCCGCGTTGGTGAGCACGTTGGTCTTGTGCACGAGCGTGAGCTTCCGGCGCACACGAGCGGATGCCGCGGCGAATCCGTAGCGCACCAGGCGCTCGACCCCGAAGGCGGTGTTCACCGACACCTCGTTCGCCACTTCGTGCGGCGTGCCGACACGGATCGCTCCGCCGTTGCCAACGTACGGCCCCTCGGTACCCTCGCGCACCACGATGAAGTCGACGGTGCCGGGATCGGCTAGCGGCGAAACGATACCGGGCAGAAGCCGTGTCGGCCTCAGGTTCACGTAGTGGTCGAGAGCGAAACGGAGTCGAAGCAGGAGGCCGCGTTCGATCAGGCCGCCGGCGAGACGGGGATCCCGGGGGTCACCGCCGACGGCGCCGAGCAGGATGGCGTCGTGCCGCTTGAGCTCGTCGAGTCCGGCGTCGCTCAAGATCTCGCCGGTCGCGAGATAGTGCGCAGCGCCGAAGGGGAAGTGGGTGGTGGTGAGTTCGACCTCCGCCGGGATCACCGCTTCAAGAACCTTCACCGCTTCACCGACTACCTCCGGGCCGATTCCGTCTCCGGGGATGAGGGCGAGTGCGACACTGCGGGGCATTGGATGACTCCAGGGGAGAGAGCTATGAGCAGCGGGTGCCGCGCGATCGATTCGAGCCAGCTCCCAGCGTACCCGCAGGAGCTTGACGCGCAGTTTGTCCCCCTTTTAGGGGGCAGACGGTTACCGTAGTGGGCGGACAATGATTATGTGAGCCGTATCCCGGCGCACATGCATACATCAAGGCAACACCGAAAGGACTCATCATGGGTATCGGTACAGGCATTTTCCTTTTCGTCGTCGGCGCGGTTGTCGCGTTCGCCATCAGCCTCACAGTCCCGGGGGTCGACCTCCACCTCATCGGCTATCTCCTCATGGGCGCCGGTGTGGTCGTCTTCCTGATCTCGATCGTCATGGTCATGCGCAAGCGGTCAACGGTGTCGACCACACGCACCGCGGTCGACCCGACCGGAACCGAGAAGACCACTAGCCAGGAGACCCGGGGAGACGTCATCTAGTCGTCCCATACAAACCGACGCGTCCCCTTTTCGATTTAGGTTGGGAAGGAGGGCGCGTCGTCGTTAACCTGCGAGCCGTTCGCCCACGCGAACGTAGTAGCGCAGAACGGCCTCGTTCTTCTCCCCGAGGGACGCCGCGCCCAGCGCCCTGAGGGCGGCGGCTGGCGCTCCCCGCCTCTCCTCGACCTCCGCAAGGGCCGCGAACACTCGGCGGTCGAATTCCGGGCTTGCCCGACCGGCGAGCTGCCTCAGGTCATTCGCGGCACGGTCGAGCTCTGACGGCCCGAGATGACTGAGAGCGATGATTCCCCCGAGGGTGACCACTGGTGCCGGCCAGACCCGGGAGAGCCCGTGATAGAGGGTTGAGATCGCTCCCCAGTCTGTCTGCTCCCAGGTCGCCGCAGAGCTGTGAAGGCCGGCGATACCCGCCTGCAGCGCAAAACGTCCACCCCCGGGTAGTGCCATCGCGGCGAGTTCCAGCCCTCGCCGGATGCGCTGCCGACCCCACGCTGACCGGTCGACCTCCGCCAGGGTGAGCGGCATCCCGTCGGCGGTGGTGCGCGCGACTCCCCGAGCCTCGCCGAGCTCGATCAGTGCCAGCAGCCCCAATGCTTCGGTGTCGGCCGGGTACTCTGCCACGATTGAGCGCGCGAGCAACAGAGCGAGCCCGGACAGCCGCGAATCCATGAGGTCGCTCCCCGCGACCGCTGTGTGCCCGAGCGTGTAGACACCGTAGATGGTGGTGAGCGCGGTACCGAGTCGCTCGACGCGATCCTCCGGGCTCGGCCAGCTGAATTTCTCGCCGGAGCGGGCGATCGCCTGTTTTGCCCGGGTGAGCCGGGCCGCGATCGTCGCCCCGGAGGTGCCGAAGAAGTCGGCGATATCTGCCGTTGGCACACCGCAGACGATGCGCAGGGCGAGGGCGACCTGCTGCTCGGGTGAGAGCAGCGGATCGCACGCAACGTAGACGAGACCGAGCCGGTTATCGATCTCTTCGGCAGCCTCCTCCTGCGCCTCGGGTTCGACGATGAGGGGCAGTTTCTGGCGCAACACCGCATCTCGACGCAGCGAATCGATCGCGACATGGCGTGCTGTGGTCGTGACCCAGGCGCCGATGTTCTGGAGCTGCTCCCCCGCCGCGATGCGATCGGCCGCACGGGCGAAGGCCTCCTGGGCGCTCTCCTCCGCGACATCCACGCTCCCGAACGCGCGGAGGATCGCCCCGACGACGCGGGGCCATTCTTCCGCGAAGGCCGTCTCGAGCTCGGAACTCATGCGTTCATTCTGGTCTTATGCCCCGGCCGACGGAGTGACTCACATTCCGGACATGTCCCAGATCGGGTGCAGTTCGAGCCTGTCGCCGGTCGGGCAGAGGGCGGCGAGTTCCTTCGCCTGGTCGAGCGACTCTGCCTCGATCACGTAATACCCGCTTACGACCTCGGTCGTCTCTGCGAGTGGACCGTTGGTGAAGACCGCGGGTGCGCCGTTCTTCGCCGGCATGATTCCAATTGACGCGGTCGGCGGCTGCAGCGCCTCACCGCCAACGATCTTCGCACCGGCCGAGGCGACGGCCGCGGCGAATACACCGTGTGCGCGGGAAGCTTCGTGCATCGCACCCTCAGGAATGGACGCCGGGTCCCAGGTGGGTTCGAGGATAAGGATGAGGTATTTGTCAGACATGATCGCTCCCTTGTGATGATGGACCACCGTCAGTACGGCTGGCCCTTTTATCAACGACGAAGAGCGCGCGTCGAAATCGACACCGCGAGAAATATCTAGTCCGTGATGTCGATCTCGCGCAGGAGATCTGCCTGGATGGCGACACGAACGGTCTCGAGAAGCCCATCGGGCGCCGGCGAGTCGACGGTAAGCACGCTCAACGCCTGGCCACCGGCCTCACGACGGCTGACCTGCATGCCCGCGATGTTGATGCCTGCCTCGCCGAACTCCTTGCCGTAGACCGCGACAATGCCGGGGCGGTCGGTATAGATCATGACGATGAGGTGCTCAGCGACCGGCACCTCCACGTCATACCCGTTGATCTCGACGATCTTCTGCGTCTGCTTAGGCCCGGTGAGCGTGCCGGAGACGGAGATCTGGCTGCCATCGCTGAGGGTGCCGCGAATGGTCAGCAGGTTGCGGTATTCGTCGCTCACTGCATCCGTCGTCAGGCGCACGGTGATGCCGCGCTGCTCGGCGAGCAGCGGCGCGTTCACGTAGCTCACGGACTCGCTGACGATATTCGTGAAGATGCCCTTGAGTGCGGCGAGCTTGAGAACCTTCACATCGAACTCGACGATCTCGCCGCGGATCTCGACGTCGACCGCGGTGATGGGGCTCGAGGCGAGCCCGGCGAAGAGCTGCCCCAGCTTCTCCATGAGTGGGATGCCGGGGCGCACGGTCGTGTCGATGACGCCGCCTGCCACATTGACGGCGTCCGGAACGAGCTCACCGGAGAGAGCAAGGCGCACAGACTTCGCGACTGAGACGCCAGCTTTCTCCTGCGCCTCGTCAGTGGAGGCGCCGAGGTGCGGTGTAACGATGATGTTCGGCAGCGCGAGCAGAGGAGAGCCGACAGGGGGCTCGTGCACGAATACATCAAGGCCGGCGCCGGCGATCGTGCCCGCCGTGAGTGCCCGATAGAGGGCATCCTCGTCGATGAGTCCGCCACGGGCGACGTTGACGATGTAGGCCGTATCTTTCATGAGCGCGAACTGGGCGTCGCCGATCATGCCGGTGGTTTCGGGGGTCTTCGGCATGTGGATGGTGACGAAGTCGCTCTGGGCGAGAAGCTCATCGAGACTCAGCAGGGTGACGCCGAGCTGCTGTGCCCTCGCGGCGGTGACATAGGGGTCGTAGGCCACGATGTTGGTACCGAAGGCCTGCATGCGGGCGGTGATGAGAGCGCCGATGCGGCCGAGTCCGATGATGCCGATCGTCTTCTCGAACAGCTCGACACCGGTGTACTTCGAACGCTTCCACTGGCCGTCTGCGAGGGCGCCATGGGCGGCCGGGATATGGCGCGCAAGGCTCAGGATGTGTCCGACCGTGAGTTCGGCGGCCGAGATGATGTTGGAGGTCGGCGCGTTGACGACCATCACTCCCGCTTCGGTGGCGGCCTTGATGTCTACGTTGTCGAGCCCGACACCCGCTCGCGCCACAACCTTCAGGTGCTTCGCGGCGGCGATGGCCTCGGCATCCACCTGCGTCGCGGAGCGGATGAGCACGGCGCTGGCCTCGGCGAGCGCGGCGAGCAGTGCTGGCCGGTCGGTGCCGTCGACGGAACGCACGTCGAAGTCGGGACCGAGGGCCTCGACGGTAGCAGGAGAGAGTTCTTCAGCGATCACAACGATCGGCTTTGCCACGAATCGGATCCTTCGTTTGGAAAAAGGGAGGGGGGAGGCCGCGCCACGACGTACGCGTCGGCGCGGGTATTTTGTTCCGCGGCAACTTTATCCCACGGCGGCGAAGGGCCCCGTCGTGTGACGCTGCGCGGCGGGACGCCGCCCTGTGAAGACGGGTTCGGGAGGACGGCTCTGCGAGGATGGCGGGGTGACCACCTTCGAAACCGTGCAGCTTGTGCTCCGCATCCTGCTCGCCATCGTGTTCGTCGGCATGGGGATCAACCACTTCCGCCCGGGACCCGCCCGGGGCATGGCCGAGATGATCCCGGACTACTTCACCCGCGGTGGCCTCATCACGGGAAAGAGCCTCGTGCAGTTCACCGGCGTCTGCGAGATCGTCGGTGGGATCGGGTTGATCCTGCCCGCGACCACGTTCCTCGCCGGCATCATGCTCGTGGTCTTCCTCGTCGCGGTGTTTCCGGCGAATCACTTCGCGTCGGAGCATCCGGAGCGATTCGGTGCCGCTGCAATTCCGTTCTGGCCGCGCTACATCGCCCAGCTGGCGGTCATCGCCGTGATCCTGGTGTCGATCGTGACCGTGCCGCGCTGAGCGCAGGAGTGCGTCGGGTCACGCGAGCGCCTCGACCGACAGCGTCGTTGCGGCAACCAGGGTGAGCCCGATCACGAAAAGCAGCACTTTGAGCACCGCCCGCTTCCTGCGCCCGAGGATGAAGGCGAGCGCGAAGACAACCGGTGCCAGCAGAACGTCGATCACGAGCCAGACCCACGGGATGGGAACGGGACCGAGTTTCACGACGGCGCGCGCCTCGTTGTAGAGAGTGATCTGCGAGGTGACGCCGACCACGTTCGAGATCGCCTCGAAGAGGTCGTAGACGTAGAAGAGCCCGAACAGGATGGCGATCGTGATGCCCAGCCAGCCGATTCGTCCGGACCGGCTCGTCGCGGTATCCGGTTCCGACGCCGTCTCAGGGGGCGAATCGGCAGGGGTGGTGTCGGTCATCAGGCTCCCCGTCCCAGGATGAAGGGCCACGGCGCCAGCAGAACCACACCGAGCAGCAGGCAGAGGATGCGTATGCCCGCGCGGCGCTCACGGGCGAGCACGAGCACGCCGACGAACCAGGCTGCCGGGGCCGCGATCGCGAGAATCTGACCGAGCCGGTACATGAAGGCGAAGAAGAGGTTGGTGGCTGGCACGGTGCTGCGCTGGACCCCGATGATCCAGCCGACGGTGAACAGCAGGAAGACGCCGCCGAAAACCCCGAGGGTCACCAGCAGGGCGGAACCCGTCCCCGGTTCGCCCGGCTCGGTGTCATCGGCCGGATGCTCGACGACCGGTGCATCGACGTGGGTCGGGTCGTTCTCGGAGCCCCAGCTGAGGCCTTCTTCGTGCGGATCGGTGGTCATCACTTGCGAACCTAGCGGTTCAGGCGAAGCTGGATGACTTCGACCAGATGTGGGAACAGGGGGTGATCCGGCTCGATTCCGGTGATCGCGACCGCGAGTTCGTCGGCCCTAAGACCGCTCGAGAGGAGCTCCTGGAGCTGCACGCTCTCCTCGTCCCCCGGTGCGTCGAAACGCAGCGCGGCGCCGACCGCATTGAGCAGGTCCCAAGCCGGCATGCCACGTTCGGCGAGCTCGGCTGCTGGCCCGATGAAGCGTTCGTTGCGGCTGAGCTTGCGCATCGGATTGCGGCCGACCCGCTCGCAGGTGTCCGGCAGGTGCGGGTTCGAGATCCGGATGAGTGTCTTCTCGATGTAGGCCTGCTGCTCGTCATCGTCGAACTCGTGCTTGGCCACCATGAGAGCTTTCGTCTCGGCGAGGGCTGCACGCACCTCCGCCTGCAGCTCGGGTGTGGCGAGAGCCTCTCGGATGGACACCCAGCCGCGATCCATTCCGTGGTACGCAGCGGCGGCGTGGGCGGTGTTCACGGTGAAGAGCTTGCGTTCGATGTAGGGGGCGAGGTCATCCACCCAGGTGATGCCGTGGATATCGGGAGTCGCGCCGGTACCGTCGTGGCCGCGGAACGGTGTGCGGTCGACGACCCACTCGAAGAAGGATTCGATCGTGACATCCAACCCCCCGCCCTGTTCGGGCACGATGCGGTCTATCGCGCAATTGGCGAATACGGCGTTATGGGCGGGCGAGTGCTTGCGCACGTGCTCGGCGAGGATGTCGGTGCCGCCCAGCGCGTTCTCGCAGGCGATGATCGTGAGCTTGGCCGCAGCCTTGGGGCGGGCGTCAAGACCCTTGGCGATCACCGGGGCGATGAACTGCAGGATGCGCGCTCCCACGGCGGTGGTGACGACATCGGCGGCAGCGATGGCGGCAACGACATCGGCCTCATGGGTGCGGCTGTTGATGGCCCGGAAGTTGTCGACGACGCTCGACGTGGAATTCTCGCCGATCTCGTGCACGTGATAGCTGTCAGAGGCCTGAAGCTCCGCGATGATTTCGTCGTTGACGTCGGCGAAGACCACCTCGTAGCCGCTCACATGCAAGAACTGGGCTACGAAACCGCGGCCGATATTACCGGCACCGAAATGGACAGCGGTCTTGGTGCTCATGGCTGACGATTCTACCGGCGTCGGCACTGTCATAAATCTGTCACATTCGTACTGTTTACTGAGGACACAATGGATCTCATCGATGTGCAGGAGACCCGGGTGCCTTCCACCCGGGCGGAGATCTCTGTCGGACCGAGCGAAAAAGTACTCGCCGGCGGCACCTGGCTCTTCTCCGTGCCGGAGACCGGGCTCACGGGGCTCGTCGATATCACCCGACTCGGCTGGGCGCCGGTGACCCGCACGGAGTCCGCTCTCGTGATCGCCGCGACCTGCACCGTCGCCGAACTCTCCCGGCTCACCCCGCTCGCGCTTCGCACCGACCCGGTTCGCGCCGGCAGTGGTGAGGAGTCGCATCCCGATCCGTTCGCCCTGTTCTGGCAGTGTGCAAACTCGTTTCTCGCCTCGTTCAAGATCTGGAATATGGCCACGGTAGGCGGCAACATCGCTCTCGCGCTGCCCGCCGGTCCGATGATCTCGCTTGCCGTGAGCCTCGACGCCGAAGCGTTGATCTGGATGCCACAGGGCGGTGAGCGACGGATTCCCGTGGCCGACCTCGTCACCGGCGTGATGCAGACCGCGCTCGCGCCCGGTGAGGTGCTGCGCGAGATCGCGATCCCCCTCGCCTCGCTCGAGTCACGCGCAGGGTTCCGCCGCATCGCCCTGAACGATCTCGGCCGCACGGGCACGCTCGTGATCGCGCGGCGGGCGCCGACCGGTGAGACGGTGTTCACCGTGACCGGAGGCACGTCGCATCCCGTACAGCTGCGATTCGACGGGCTGCCTTCAGCCAAGGTGCTGCAGGCACTCGTGCTTGCGATCGACTGCTGGTACGACGACGCCCACGGTTCCCCCGACTGGAGGCGTGCGATGAGTGTGCGATTCGCGGAGCAGTTGCGGCTGGAGCTGGCATGAAATTCTCGGTAAACGGCGAGACCGTCGAAGCGACACCGGCCGCGGGCCAGGTGCTGCGCACTGTACTGCGCGACCTCGGCCGGTTCGATGTGAAGAAAGGCTGCGACAGCGGGGACTGCGGCTCCTGCACGGTGTTGCTCGACGGCGACCCGATCCACTCCTGCATCCTGCCCGCGCACCGGCTCGAGGGTGCGGAAATCACGACCGTTTCGGGGCTCGGCACCCCGGAGCATCCGCATCCGCTTCAGCAGTCCTTCGTGGATGCGGCGGGCTTCCAATGCGGATTCTGCACCGCTGGCATGATCGTGACCGCATCGACCTTCACCGAGCACGACCTCGGCGACCTGCCGCGCCTGCTCAAGAGCAACATCTGCCGGTGCACCGGCTACCGGTCGATCCGGGATGCGATCTGTGGAACCTCGAACACCCAGACGCCGGCGTCCGGTGAGGCCGCCGGGCAGTCGGTGAGGGCGCCCGCCGGCCTGCGGGTCACCACCGGCGACGAGGAGTTCACCCTCGACTTCCGGACGACCGGGCTGCTGCATCTCGCGGTGTTGAAGAGCCCGCACGCGCACGCGCGCATCCTCTCCATCGACACCTCCCGGGCGCTCGAGGCTGAGGGCGTGCACGCCGTGTTCACCCACTGGGACTCCCCCGCCACGCTATTCTCGACCGGGCGACACGAGATGCGCACGGACGATCCGGATGACACGCTCGTGCTCGATCCGGTGTTGCGGTTCATCGGCCAACGGGTCGCCGCGGTCGTGGCCGACACGGTGGCGATCGCCCAGCGGGCGCTCGCGCTCATCGAGGTGGCGTACGAGGTGCTGCCCGGTGTCTTCGACCCGGAGCTCGCGCGGCGGCCGGGTGCCCCGCTGCTGCACGCCGACAAGGGGGCCGACCAGCGAGTGGCAGCTCCGGAGCGAAACGTGCTCGCCGAGATGCACGGCGAGATGGGTGACGTGGATGCCGCGATCGCCGCAGCGGATGCCGTAGCCACCGGTACCTGGCAGACCCAGCGGGTGAACCATGCGGCCCTCGAAACCCACGCCACCCGTGGCTGGCTCGACTCCGACGGACGACTGGTGCTGCGCACCTCGTCCCAGGTGCCGTACCTGGTGCGAGACGAGCTCTGCCACATCTTCGACCTCGAACCGGAGCGACTGCGCGTCTTCACCGCGCGGGTCGGCGGTGGTTTCGGTGGCAAACAGGAACTCTTCACCGAGGACCTCGTGACCCTCGCTGTGCTGCGCACCGGGCGCCCGGTGCAATACGAGTTCACCAGGGAGGAGGAGTTCACCCTCGCCTCTCCGCGGCATCCGATGCGCGTGTCGGTCACCCTCGCGGCCACCTCCGACGGCACCCTCACGGCCCTGGCGGTCGACGAGCTCCTGGACACCGGCGCCTACGGCAACCACGGCATCGGCGTCATGTTCCACAGCGTGCACGAGTCGATCAGCGTCTACCGCTGCGCGAACAAGCGGGTGGATGCCGAGTCGGTCTACACGAACAACCTGCCATCTGGGGCATTCCGCGGCTATGGCCTCGGGCAGGTGATCTTCGCAATCGAATCGGCGATGGACGAGCTCGCACGCACCCTCGGAATGGACCCGTTCGAGCTGCGCCGCCGCAACGTTGTCGTGCCTGGGGATGACATGGTGGTGGTCGAGCCACACGCCGAAACCGACCTCATTTACGGCTCGTACGGGCTGGACCAGTGCCTCGATCTGGTGCAGGGCGCGCTGGCGACTCCGCCGGCGACACCCGATTCCGGATGGCGCGTCGGCACCGGCATGGCCCTCGCCATGATCGCATCCCTCCCGCCGCGCGGTCACTACGCGGATGCCACGGTCGCACTGCTGCCCTCCGGCGAGTTCGAGATCGGGGTGGGCACCGTCGAATTCGGCAGCGGCACCACGACGGTGCATGCCCAGCTGGTGGCATCCGCTCTCGGCACGACCGTCGACCGTGTGCGCATTCGCCAGTCGGACACGGACGTGGTGAAGTACGACACCGGGGCCTTCGGATCCGCGGGTGTCGTCGTCGCCGGCCAGGCTCTGCTCGCCGCGGCCGATCAGCTGCGCGAACTCATGCTTGAGCGGGCATATTCGCTGGCGCCGGTTTCTGGGGGGGCCGACGGGGCGCTATCCCGGGGGCCTGACGGCGTACTTTCTGGCGGGCAGGTGGAGGGCGGCGGAGTGCGCTTCGGCGGCCGCCATATTCCTGCCGCGCAACTGCTGGAGGCCGGACCACTCGCGGCCTCCGGACGGAATGACGGTACTCCGCGCTCGGTGGCGTTCAACGTGCACGGCTTCCGCGTTGCGGTGAATCCCGCCACCGGCGAGGTGCGCATCCTGCAGTCAGTGCAGGCGGCAGATGCCGGTACCGTGCTGAACCCGGAGCAGCTGCGTGGACAAATCGAGGGGGCCACTGCCCAGGCCATCGGCACCGCTCTCTACGAGGAGATGCGCCTCGACGGGGCGGGGCGGGTCACCACCACCGCGTTCCGCAACTATCACGTGCCGCGGTTCGCGGACATCCCGCAGACCGAGGTGTTCTTCGCCAAGACCTTCGACGCGCTCGGGCCACTCGGAGCGAAGTCGATGAGCGAGGCACCGTACAACCCGGTGGCACCGGCACTGGCCAACGCGATCCGGGATGCCCTGGGCATCCGTCCGCACGAACTGCCGATGTCGCGCGACCGGCTGTGGCGCCTGGCTTCTCGTTCGGCTTATCGGTCGGCTTCTCGCTCGACTTCTCGGTCGGCCGACTAGGACGTCTCGGGTCGGCATTTCAGGAGCAGCCAGCCCGCCCTCGGGGTGGATCTCTGTCGCGAACTCTCCCGCGGCCCAACCGTCCCGCGGCCCGACTCTCCCGCGGCCCAACTCTCCCGCGTTTCAACTCTCCCGCGGCCCAACCGTCCCGCAATCGAGTTCTCCCGCAATCGAGTTGGTAGTAAGTGCGACTTTTCCGCAGGCAAAGCCGCAACAACTACCAAGTCGATTCCGATAGTGGGCCACAGTGCAACTGTGACGGTAGCCGCCGAGACGGAATGGCTCCGGTCTCAAGAGTGCCGGTCTGGCGCTCGCTACTCGACGAGCACACTCGCCGCGGTCGAGTCGGCTACTGCGGCGCGCGCATCCAAAATGGATGGACGGTGGATGGCACCCGCGGTCGTGGAAAGTGGCCGTGCGGATGCCTCGGAGCGCGCCGCGATCACCTCCGCCAGGATCGCTACGGCGGTCTCCTCGACCGTGCTCGCGCCGAGGTCGAGCCCGATCGGCGATCGGAGCCGGGCGATCGCGTCCTCTCCGACGCCGCGTTCACGGAGGGATGCGACGCGGCGGTCATGCGTGCGGCGCGATCCCATCGCCCCCACGAATGCGGCAGGCGAACCGAGTGCGAGGGCGATGATCTCGGCATCGAAGCGCGCATCGTGGCTGAGGACGCAGATCACCGTTCGTTCATCGACCTCTGCCGTCTCGAACCACACGGTCGGCCAGGCGACGACGATTTCGGCTCCCGGAAATCGCTCGGGTGTCGCGAAGAGCGCGCGCGGGTCGCACAGGGTCACGCGGTAGCCGAGCACCTGCGCCGCCGCCGACAGCGCCGCAGAGAACTCCATCGCACCAAACACGATCAGGTGCCGATCGACAGGCACACGCTCGGTGAACCCCGCGCACACGTCGAGGTCGCGCCGGTCACGAAGGGCTTCGATCAGATCCTCGCTGAGTACCTGCACGTGGATGCGCAACTGTCCGCCGCAGGTGAGCCCGACCGAGAGCGCCGACTCATCGCTCACCCCGTACTCGACCGTGCGCGGGATGCCGTCGGCAAGCACGAGTTCGCAGGTTTCGACCACCGCGCCCTCGACGCATCCGCCGGCGATACTGCCGATCACGGATGTGCCGTCGAATGCCATCGAGGTGCCGACAGCACGCGGCGCGCTGCCGTCGATCGAAACTGCGGTGGCGACGACGAGGCGGTCACCTGCGGCGACTGCGGCGAGCAGGCGATCCGCGATCTCGAACATGCTCTCAGGATGGCACATTCGCATGTCGGATCGGTTACTGCAGCCTGTGCGCCAGCCGCCCATCTCCCGTGCCGCCGACCCCGTGCCGCCCACCCCGTGCCGCCCACCCCGTGCGCACCACCTCTGCATAACTCCTGCACTTTGCGCGCAGAAGGGCGATTCCGGCCGAAATCCCGCCTTCCATCACTAAATTGCAGGAGTTATGCCAGGGGGCGAAGGAGCGAGGAGCACGGTGTCACGCATCGGACACACACGAGTGCTAGAAAACATCATGCTGACAATCACACGGGCCACCCGGATCCTCCTCGACGAGACGGCCGAGCGGGACGGCGACCTCGTGCTGCGGCATGGTGTGGTGTCAACTGCCCGCATCGAGGCGCCGCGCGGTGTCGCTGGTCCCGTCAATGAGCGCGCCACGACGGAGCGCGCAAACATCGCCCACAATGACACCGACCGCAATGACACGCAGCGCAATGACACCGACCGCAATGACACGCAGCGCAATGACATGGAGCGCAATGAAACCCTGGATGCGAGCGGATGCGTCGTCACCCCCGGCCTCGTCAACGCCCACCATCACCTGCTGCAATCTGCCTTCCGGACCCTGCCCGACACCCGCGGCGTCGCCATGAGGGACTGGCTGCCCACGATGGCGGGGGCGTATGCCCGTGCGGGGGTGGATGCCGAGCTCGCCTACGCCGCAGCATCCGTGGGCGTCGCGGAAGGCCTGCTCTGTGGGGTGACGACCGTCGCCGACCATCACCTCACCTGGCCGAGTGGCAGCGATACTGTCGCCATTGCCACGGCGACGGCAGACGCCGCCCGAGAGCTCGGCGGCAGGCTGGTCTTCGTGCGCGGCTCGGCGCGGGACGATCCCCAGGAGGCCGCCGCCTCCGCCGAGTCCATCGTGCAGGCGCTACTAGCGCGAACGGCCGACGGGATGCTGCAACTCGCCGTCGGCCCAGCCGGAGTACACAGCGACGGCCGGGAGACATTCGAGCTGCTCGCCGAGGTCGCCGTAAAACACGGTTTGCGACGGCGGACACAGGCCAATGAGCAGGTGGATGTCGGAATCGCTCTGGAGAGATACGGCCGGCGTCCGCTCGACCTTCTCGAGGACTGGGGCTGGCTGGAGCCGGGAGTGACGATCGCGCATCTCTGCGATGTGACCGAGGACGAGGTGCGGAGGCTCGCGGCATCCGGGGTCGCGGCGACGCACGCGCCGGGCTGCGACCTGCCGATGGGGTGGGGCATCGCACCGGTCGCGGCGCTGCGGGCAGCTGGCATCGCGGTGGGCCTCGGCACCAGCGGTGGGGGAAGCAACGACGCGGGACACCTGCTCGCGGATGCCCGGCTCGCGATGCAGGTCGCGCCGCTCGTCGGGCCACCGATCGCGGCGCGGGAGGTACTCGGCATGGCGATGGCGGGCTCTGCGGTCGGCCTGGGGCGGCCGGAACTCGGCAATCTGCGCAACGGATCCGCCGCGGATCTGTGCGTGTGGGATATCTCGGGAATAGCGGATGCCGGCGTCGCCGACCCGGTCGCCGGCCTGCTCTGGGCGAATCCGGGGCGGCGCCCGAAGCACGTGATCGTGGCGGGGCGGGTGGTCGTGCGGGACTACGAACTCGTGAATGCCGACGAGCGCGAACTGGTGGCGCGACTGGCCGCGCGCGTTCCGAAGGAGGGGTAACCGGAGGGGTAACGGGCTAGAGCTCCAGCACCAGCCGCAGGCAGGCCGCCCGCGAGACGCAGATGTACATGACGGCATTCTGCTCCTGCTCGAGCGGGGTGAGGATCGAGTCGCGGTGGTTCACCTCACCCTCGAGAACCGGCGTCTCGCACGTGCCGCAGGTACCCTCCCGGCAGCTGGAGAGCACGAACACCCCGGCCTCCTCCACCACCTCGAGGATGCTGCGATCCGGCGGCACCGTGAGGGTCTCGCCACTCAGTGCGAGCCCGACCTCGAAGTCGCCCTCGAGCACCGGAGCCGCGAGTGCTTTGGCCTCGAAGCGCTCGACGTGCAGCGGATGCCCGCCCGCCGCGGCCTCGACCGCCTCGATGAAGCGCGCGGGCCCGCCGGCGTAGATCGTGGCCATCGGATCGAGTGAGCCGAGGAGCGCCGCGACATCCAACCGTGTTCCCTCGTCGCTGAGGTGAATCGTGGCCACTCCGATCTCATCGACCAGCGCAAGGGCGGACCGCGATCGCCCCGAGTAGTGCAGCACATACTCGATGCCTGCGGCCGCCGCCGCTCGCGCCATCGACGCGATCGGCGTGATGCCGACCCCGGCCGGACGGCTCACGCAATACGGCGATGCGCCAGGTCGACGCATCCGATAGGGGCGAGGGAAGCAGCGAATACTGGCGCTCGTCGCCCGAAGGCAGCACCAAGTCGATGTGCGCGCCGGGTTGCCAGCGCGGCAGGGCGGAGGCGTCCGCCCGGGCGAGTTCGAAGACGTCGATCGAGTCGGCGGCCTGGGCGCGGCCGACCACCACGGCGTCGAACTCGGTCTCGCGCGAACTCATCGCCACTCCGGCTTCTCTTTCGCGACGAACAGTCGGTGACCGCGCGGTTCGGCGGCCTGCCACCGATGACGGATGCCTCCGGCGAAGTAGATCGAGTCGGCCGCGTCATCCTCCGCTGCCGGCATGAGCTCGAGCTGGCTGAGAAAGGGGTGAGACAGGTCCGCACTCCCAGCGAGCTGCACTAGCGTCATTTCTTGTGCTCGTCGTGGTTGGCGGATGCGGATGCCGATGCACTCGGCCTGCAGGTCAATTGCGCAATCGACGGTGGTGACGGGGTCCTCCTCACGGTGAGAGCGCTAGCGATCATGCAGGACGGCAGCGGCCCGGGCAACCAGACGGACTCAGGCTTAACACATGGAAACCATGCCGTTACATGTCGGAAACGGGGCATCCCTAGATTCGATGATGTTGACGATATCAACATTTTTCAGCGACCAACTCACCGGTTCGACGGTCGCCAACCACGCCGTTCGAGGAAGGTGCCACGCCGTGTCATCCCTGCCCCGCAGTATCACCCTGCTGACCAATGCCACCCTCCCCGACGGATCGCGAGTGGATGTCACGCTCGACGGTGGCACAGTGAGTGGAGTTTTTCCCGCAGAGCATCCGGCTGGCCGGAGTGACCGCAGCACCAGCACCCACAGGAGCAACCACAGCACCCCCGACTCCAGCACCATCGACCTGCGGGGCTTCCTGCTGCTCACCGCTCCGGCCGAACCACACGCGCACCTCGACAAGGCGCTTTCCTGGGACCTCATCGATCCGCCGATGGGTGATCTCGAGCTCGCTATCGAGTCCTGGCGCGACTTCAGCACGGTGATGACGGTGGAGAGCATCGCGGACCGGGCGCGCCAGGCCGCCCTGCTCCTCTTGCGGCAGGGCACCACGGCCGTGCGCACCCATGTGGACATGCTGGCCGGCGACGACCCGATGCGCGGCGTTCGCGCCCTGGTACGGGTGCGCGACGAGCTCCGGGAACTCATCGACATCGAACTCGTCGCGCTCGCAGGTCCACTCGTGCCAAACGAGCACGTCGACGAGGCGCTCGACCTCGGGGTCGACCTCGTAGGAGGAGCACCGCACCTGGCGGAGGATCCGATCGCCGACCTGCGCCGTCTCATCAGCATTGCAGAGCGCAGAGGTGTCGGCAGCGACATCCACACCGACGAGAGCCTCACCGGCGCACCGACGCTCGGGGAGTATGCCCGGCTGGTGCGCGACTGGACGGTGCCGGCATCCGCTGGTCATTGCGTGCGTCTCGGCACTCTCGAACCTTCCGAACTCGCCGCCGTGATCGCCGAGGTGCTCGCGAGTGACCTCGGCATCATCTCGCTGCCCATCACCAACCTCTACCTGCAGGGCTGGCAGCATCCGGTGGGTACCCCGCGAGGGCTTACTGCGCTGCGAGCGCTGCTCGATGCCGGCGTGCGTGTCGCCGCCGGCGCCGACAACGTGCGCGATCCGTTCAACCCCGTGGGGCGCAGTGACGCGCTCGAGACCGCGTCGCTGCTCGTCTCAGCCGGACACCTCACGCTCGACGAGGCCTACGCCGCAGTGAGCTCCGGAGCCCGATCCGTCATGTCGCTTCCCGTCGCCGGTGTAGAAGTCGGTGCGGCTGCCGAGCTACTCGCGGTGCGCGGCACCAACCTCTCGGATGTCATCGCCAACGCCTCTGCGGACCGCTTCGTCATCCACGCCGGCCGCCTCGTCGCCCAGAGCACCGTGAACTATGACGTCGCGGCGCCTATGGTGGCAGTGGAACCCCCCGCGCCCTCCCTAGCCGAAACGAGGTGATGCTGAGCATGTCTGCCCCAGCACTCATGAAACCGTCTCGCAGCGCCGCGTCCAGCGACACACTGCTCGACTTCCGTCAGGTCGCGATGCAGTTTCCGAACGGTACCGTCGCGCTGAGCGGCATCGACCTCACCGTGAACCGCGGCGAGTTCGTCACGGTTGTCGGGCCGTCCGGCTGCGGCAAATCCACCCTGCTGCGAATCGCTTCCGGGCTCGAAACCGCCTCCGAAGGCACCGCAGAGGTCGACACGAAACGCATCGGCTACGTCTTCCAGGATGCGACGCTGCTTCCCTGGCGCACGGTGCAGGACAACGTGGAGCTGCTCGCCGAACTCGGCGGGGTGAAGCCGAGGGAACGTCGGGCGAAGGCCAAGGAGGCGATCGATCTCGTGGGCCTCGGCGGCTTCGAGAAGAACCTGCCCAAGCAGCTCTCCGGCGGCATGAAGATGCGAACTTCGCTCGCTCGTTCCCTCACCCTGGAGCCGGAGCTGTTTCTCTTCGACGAGCCCTTCGGTGCACTCGACGAGATCACCCGGGAGCGCCTGAACGACGAGTTGCTTCGGCTCTTCGTCGAGAAGCAGTTCGCCGGCCTGTTCATCACCCACTCGGTCTCCGAGGCCGTGTACCTGTCGACAAAGGTCGTCGTCATGTCCGGCCGGCCGGGATCGATCGTGGGCACATTCGATGTGCCGTTCCCGATGCCGCGGGATCCGGACATCCGCTTCACCGCGCGGTTTGCGGAGCTTGTCGGCGAAGTCTCTCATGCGCTGAGAGAGGGGCACCACTGATGTCGGTTTCCACCCGCCCGGAGGTCACTTCCAGCGCAACTGCGGATTCGCAACGGCACAGCGCGCGCATCTCCCGGCTCTACTCGCGTCGATCGACGCTGTGGTGGCCACCACTGGTCGTGTTCGCCATTCTCTTGGGTGTTGCTTACCTCGTGGCGCTCTACTACGACAAAGTGGTGCAGTTGCCCTACCTGATCCCGTATCCGCACCTCGTGCTCAAGGAGTTCTACGGTGATCCGTTCTTCACCCCCCTCCTGTACGCCGATCTGCTGAACACGACCCAGGTCGCGTTGACCGGACTTGCCTGCGCCATTGTCATCGGCGTCGGATGGGCAACGCTGATGTCACTCGCGAAATGGATCGAGCGATCCCTCTATCCCTATGCGGTGATCCTCCAGTGCATCCCGATCCTGGCTCTGGTGCCGTTGATCGGATCTCTCTTCGGGTATGAGTTTCTCTCCCGGGTGATCGTGGCCACCATCATCGCCATCTTCCCGATGGTCTCCAACACCCTCTTCGGGCTCCAGTCCGTGGACCAATCGCAACGGGAGCTCTTCGAACTCCAGGGTGCGGGAAAGATCACCACCCTAACCAAACTGCGTTTTCCCGCAGCAATGCCATCGATCTTCCTTGGGCTTCGCAATGCCGCTGGGCTCTCGGTCATCGGAGCGATCGTGGGTGACCTCTTCTTCCAGCGCGGGACTCCAGGACTCGGAGTGCTGATCCAGGTATCGACCGCGCGGCTCAACGGTCCCGGCACCTTCGCCGCCATCATCGTCGCCTCCCTGCTCGGCATCGCGGTCTTCCTCTCCTTCGGCTGGCTCGCCCGAGTCGTCGTCGGCAAGTGGTACGACTTCGGCTGATCCGCCCCGCAGAGTTTCACCCGCACTACCCTTCGCAATCACCAGCAGGATCACACAGCACACGAGGAGTACCAATGCACAAAACAGCAGTCCGCTCTACCATCGCCGTCGGCATGGTGTTCGCTGCAGGGATCGCCCTGGCCGGCTGTGCCAGCGCGTCGCCCGGCAGCAGCGCAGCGCCGACCGCCGCAGCAGGCGCCGTCGATCTTTCGGGCGTCTGCCCGGCCACCGTCACCATCCAGACCGACTGGAACCCCGAGGCCGACCACGGTCACCTCTACCAGTTGCTCGGACCGAACCCGGTGATCAACGCCGACAAGAAGTCCGTGAGCGGCGACCTCTTCGCCAGCGGAAAATCCACCGGGGTCAAGGTCGAGATCCGATCCGGTGGACCGGCCATCGGGTTCTCCACGGTGAGCTCGGAGCTGTATAAGGACAAGGGCATCACGCTCGGTTACGTTTCCACCGACGAAGCCGTTCAGCTGTCCGCGAGCCTGCCGACCACCGCGGTCTTCGCCGAGAACGACATCTCTCCACAGATGATCATGTGGGACCCGGCGACCTACCCCAAGGTCAAGACCATCAAGGACCTCGCCGCAACACTGAAGGCCAACGGGGGTGTGGTGCGCTACTTCCAGGGCGCGGCTTACATGGGCTACCTGCAGGGGTCGGGAATCCTCCCGGCAGCGCAGACCGATGGTGCCTACGACGGTAGCCCGGCCAAGTTCGTCACCGCCAAGGGCAAGGACGGCCAGCAGGGCTTCGCCACCGCCGAACCCTACATCTACCAGAATGAGGTCTCGGCCTGGGGCAAACCCCTCAGCTTCCAGCTGATTCACGACACCGGATACCCGATCTACCCTGAGGCGATGTCGGTGCGATCTGCCGACCTCTCGAAGCTCAGCCCATGCCTCAAGAAGCTCGTGCCGGTGCTTCAGCAAGCCGACGTGGACTACATCTCGAAGCCGGCCACGACCAACAAGCTGGTTGCCGACCTCGTGATGGCCTTCAACAACGGTTGGGTCTACTCGGAGAAGGTCGCGGACTTCGGCGTCAGCCAGATGAAGAAGCTCAAGATCGCCTCGAACGGCTCAAACGCGTATGTCGGTGACTTCGACGAGACCCGCGTGCAGAAGGTCATCGACATCGACACCCCGCTGTTTACCGCATCCGGTTCCGCACCGAAGGCCGGCCTCAAGCCAGCCGACCTCTTCACCAACGAATTCCTCGACAAGACGATCGGATTCTGAACAACCCATGAGTGATCCACTGGTGACGACGACCCCGTCCCACGACTTCGCGGGAAGCGGATCGTCGTCACCGGTGGCATGGTCATGCACCGAGATCGAACTCTCACTGAGATCGAACCAGCACTGCCATCGAACCAAAGGACGACCATGAACGACTCCCCCATTGCCGCGCTCGAAGCCGAGTTGCGCGAACTGCTCGGCGAGCGCGGGGTAAGCGTCGAACTCGCCGCCCGCCAGAGAGCGTCCACCGACGGGGCGCACCTTTCGCCCGTGATCAAGGAGCAACTGCCGCTCGGGCTCGCCGAGCTGGTGGCGTACCCGGCGAACGCGGAACTGATCGCCGCGACCGTCGCGGCCGCCGTGCGGCACGGCATCCCGATCACCCCGCGGGGAAAGGGCACCGGCAACTATGGCCAGGCCATACCGATGGCAGGTGGCCTCGTGCTCGATATGTCGCGGGCCCGTGCGATCACGGAGGTCGGCGACGGCTTCATCACGGCAGAGGCCGGCGCATCGATGTCTGCGCTGGAGCAGGCTGCCAACGCGGCTGGACAGCAGATATTGATGTACCCCTCAACCGCCAATTCTTCGGTCGGTGGCTTCCTTTCCGGGGGATCTGGCGGCACCGGATCAATCAAGCACGGCTCCAACAGCGACGGATTCGTCGCCGCGCTTGACGTGGTGCACGCCGTTCCGAATGCCTCGCTTGTGCACGTCGCCGGCGAGGCCGCACAACCCTACGTGCACACCTACGGCACTGCCGGGATCATCGCCCGGGCGACCGTAGTGACTGAACCGCTGCAGGACTGGCGCGGATTCTTCGCGAGTTTCGACACCTTCGAGCAGGCCATCTCGGTGATCAGGGAGATCGGCCACCTCGAGCCGACCCCGCGGCTGGTATCAGCCGATCTCGCGACGCTCGCCAACGCCCTTCCCCCGGATCCGGCAATTCCCGCCGACCGAGCGAGCCTGCGGGCGATCCTCGACCTCTCGACCGTTGCTGCGGCAACGGCCCTCGTGGAGGCGGCCGGCGGACGGGTCGAAGACGTGCGCGAGGGCGCCCAGGCCTCCATGAGAATCAGCATGATGTCGTATAACCATCCGATCGAGTTTCTGCAGAAGGTCTATCCGGACCGGTACTTCCACGTGGAGGTGAGCGGCGACGCGCTCGTTGATCGCATCGATGAGGTGCACGCGGTCTACCCCGGTGGAATGCTGCACATAGAGGCCCAGCACGGGCGTCCGATCGGCATGCTCGCCGGCGTATATTCCAGCGCCGCAGAGGTCTTCGCGGGCTTCGACAAACTCACCGAGCTCGGCGTCGGCTACCACAATCCGCACCAGTGGTTCGTAGACTTCGAGCCAGAGCGCACCGCCGCCCTCGCTGCGACGACCGACCCACAGCGCCTTTTGAATCCCGGCAAGCTCGTTGTTCCGTCCGTCTCCACAGGAGCCAAAGTCTCGTGAGCACTCCCTCCCGCGACCTGGTCAATCTCTCCGGCCCGGCGGCGAACGCCGCGCTCACCGAGGACTCCATCCTCGTGCTGCCGACGGGTGCGATCGAACATCACGGCCCGCACCTGCCTCTCTCCACCGACTTCCTGATGGCCGACCTGATCGGGCGCGCGGTCGTGGAGTCCGCGGCATCCACCGGGCAGGATGTCTGGCTGCTTCCGCCTCTCGCCTATACCAAGTCCGACGAGCACCACTGGGCCCCGGGCACCGTGTGGCTCAGCTGGGACACCCTCATGCAGACAGTCGTGGACATCGGGCGTTCGGTCGCCGCAACACCCGCCAGGACGCTCGTGTTCTACAACGGGCACGGCGGAAACATTGCCCTGCTCCAGGTGGCGCTTCGCGAACTGCGCCGTCGATTCGGCCTGCGCACCTTCCTGATGGGCACCGGCATCATCGCCGGCGATGGCGTCAACGGTCCGGATGAAAGCGGCTTCGGCATCCACGGCGGTCATGAGGAGACGTCGATGATCCTGCACCTGCGGCCCGACCTCGTGGATATGACGCAGGCCGACCGATGGATTCCCGATCATATGGTCAATCTGGAATACATCAAGTTCAATGGCGGGCCAGTGAGTTTCGGCTGGCTGTCCAACGACTTCGGGCCGGCGGGAGTGGTCGGCGACGCGACCGGCGCAACGGCAGAACACGGCCGCGTGATCTATGACCGCGCCGTGGCCAGCGGGGTGGCATCACTCGCCGAAATCGCCCGATTCCGGCACGACCGGTGAGCGAGCCGAGCAACCCCTGGCAGGTGGTCGAAGAGTGGCTGCCCGGCAACGACGAGCCGGAACGCCCCCAGATGAACCTCTCGACGGTGAGCGTCACCGGGGAACCGGATGCCCGCACGGTGCTGTTGAGCGAATACGACTCCCGGGGGTTCTACTTCCACACCGACGCCCTTTCACGCAAGGCCGCGGCGATCGTTGCGAATCCGGCCGTAGCGCTGACCTTCCTCTGGCCCGGTTTCACGAAGCAACTCGTGGTGCAGGGTCGGGCCGAGGTTGCTCCCGCCAGCGAAATAGCCGCGGCGTACCGGGCACGCTCGCCATTCCTCCAGCAGCTGGCGTGGCAGAACACCTTCGAGTTCGCCCAGTACCCGGATGACGAACGCCGCGACCGCTGGGCCGCCTTCACCGCCGCGCACACCGACGGTTCCTCGCGGCCGGTCTTCTCCCAGCCCGAGACCTGGGTCGGCTTCCTCGTGCGCCCTACCCGCATGACCTTCTGGGGAAGTGGGTCGGATGCCCCGAGCCGCCGGGTCGAATACCGCGCCACCTCCGGCGGCTGGACGGTGGCCTACCTTCCGGGATGAGCCACCCGTCGCAGTGGATCACGCTGCCACCCTGCCCGCCCCGGTCACCCCTCGCATAACTCCTGCAATTTGCCCGGTCCGGGGCGCGGCCCGGGGAAGCACGGGACCTCTGCAGCCTCCGCCTGCAAATTGCAGGAGTTATGCAACCGAAGAAACTGTGACAGTGGCCATGACACGATGGAACTGACCCAGGAGCCTGCCATTTCCGCTACCTATCTCAACGACGACGGCATTCGCTTTGTGACCGAGCGGCACCTCGCCACGCTCTCGACCCTCTCGGGCAATGGAACCATCCACGCGGTGCCCGTCGGCTTCACCCTGCACGATGGCACGGCCTTCGTGATCACGTCGCGATCGTCCCAGAAGGTGCTCAACGCCCGCCGGTCGGGTCATGCCACGATCTGCCAGGTGGAGGGCGCCGGCTGGATCACCCTCATCGGGCATTCGGAGGTGCTCGAAGACCCCGAGAGTATCGCCCTCGCCGTGACCCGGTATGCCGCCCGCTACCGCCAGCCGCGGGTGAACCCCGAGCGGGTCGCGATAGCGGTCCGGGTGGAGCGGATCCTCGGATCCGCGGGGTTCGTCGAACGCTAGGTCAGTCGCGGGCGGGCTTCGTCGCCAACAGGATCGTGTCGATCGCGACTGTGCCGTCGGCCGTCGGCCGGTCATAGCGGCGGCACTCGAGGATGTCCAACCCCACCGCGGCCGAACGCACTGTCGCTAGGTCGTGAAGCATGGTGGCATCCTGTGGTCCACCGACCCCGTGCTCGAGGTTCTCGCTGTCGTGGCCGATCAGTGCGAGGGTACCGCCGGCAGCGAGGGAGAGAATCGCATTCGAGATCGCCCGAGTGAGGCCCGGCACGGGCAACTGCAGGTAAGCGACGACCACGAGATCGACCGGCGTCGGAGAGACCCAGGTGGTGGCATCCGCGGTCACCCAATCCAGGTCGAGGCCCGCCTCGGCCGCACGCTGCTGACCGATCGCGAGGCCCACCGCGGAGAAGTCGACGGCGGTGACGCTCCAGCCGCGTGAGGCGAGCCAGAGGGCGTTCCGACCCTCGCCCGCGGCTAGGTCGATGGCGTTCCCCGTCGGCAGCGTGCCGGTGACCTGCTCGATCCATGCATTCGGTTCGATCGACCACACCGCATCGCCCGCTGCTGCGGCTGTCGCGTATCGGTCGTCCCAGAATGCGTTACTCATGAGGCCACCAATTCGTCGGAAATGCGGGCGAGGGCTTCGGCGAACCAGGCCTCACGGCCCGGTCCGGTGCCGCCGGACAGGTTGATGCCGCGAACGCCGTCGATCTGCAGCAGCTCGCGCCCGAGTTCGGCGGCGGCGGCGATGCCTTCGGCGAAGGGATCGCGGGCGGCGAGGATCCGGTCGAGGTAGCCCTCGGGCAATACGAGGGTCGTGAAGGTGCGCAGCAGTGCCGCGCTCTCCCGGTCGACCACGATCGGCACGCACGGAATGAAGTGAAGAGCGACGCCGAGCTGATGCGCGGCATCGATGAACTCGGCGACGGGAGCCACGCCGCCCGCGTGATTGACGAAACAGACCTCCGCGCCCGCATGCATCTTCTCGAGCAGTCGGGCCGGACGTCGCTCGACGGGAGGCGTGGCCGGCGACTCTCCGACCGACACGAGGTGGCCGGCACCGCGAGCCAGCGCTGCCGTTTCCGTAGAGTCGAGGTCGAAGACGGGCGCGGCATCCGGTCGGCTGCCGGTGAGGGTGTGGTCACCGGTGACGCAGTGCACGCCCGCGACGCCCACGTGGGCGAGGCCGGCCAGCTCGCCCTCCAGCGCGACCCGGTTGCGGTCGCGGCAGTTGAGCCCGGTCCACACCGCGAGGCCCGCGGACTGGATCAGGTGTGCGCGATATGACGGCGAGAATTGCACACGCGCGGCACCCGCGTCCCCCGCGAGTACGGCATCCGCCCGGCCGGAGAGGATGCCGGCGCACTCGGCGATCGACGCGGCGTCGAGAGCACGGGCCGGGAAGTCGGCGACGACGATCGCGCGGGTGGCCAGGAGTGCGCGCATCCGCTCTGCTCCGACGGATGCCACGGGCCGGGGCAGCGGATCGGCCGCGCCGGGTTCGACCGCACGCTCGATGCCGTGCCACCGCACGGTCGGCAGCGCGAGGAACACGCACTGCGCCGGCGACACCTCGCAGCTGCCGTCGAACTCCACTCCGCCGCACGGGCCGTACTCCATGTGCTTGGGGCACTCGGCGAGTGGCGCGATCGTCATCCCCTCATTATTCCGGAGCAACCTCCTGAATAATGAAAGGACGAGAAAAGAGGGGGCATCGATGACCGCACCGTTCGAGTTGGTCGTACATGCAGCATCCGCCCTCGTCGACGGGGCGTTCCGACCAGCGTGGATCGGCGCCACCGGAGGCGTGATCACCGCCGTGTCTCACCAGCCGATCGAGGGGGTCGCTGAGATCACCCTCGCGGACGGCGAGGTGCTCATCCCCGGGCTCGTCGACAGCCACGTGCACATCAACGAGCCGGGCCGCACCGAGTGGGAGGGCTTCGCCAGCGCCACCCGGGCGGCCGCTGCCGGCGGCGTCACCACGCTCATCGACATGCCCCTCAACAGCATCCCCGCGACGACCACGCTTGACGCGCTCGAGCAGAAACGGAGAATCGCCGCCGTCAAATCGGTCGTCGACGTGGGATTCTGGGGCGGGGCCGTGCCGCAGAATCTCGGCCGGCTGCGCGAGCTCCACGACGCCGGGGTATTCGGATTCAAGGCTTTTCTCGCCCCATCCGGAGTGGATGAATTCGACCATCTCGATGCGTCTCAGCTGGAGCAGGCGCTTGAGGAGATCGCGGGCTTCGGCGGACTGCTGATCGTGCACGCCGAGGACCCCGGCGTGCTCGATGCGCACGCCAACGAGGGTGGCACTGACTATCACCGTTTCGTCGAGTCCCGCCCCGACGAGGCGGAGGTCACGGCGATCGAACGCGTCATCGCCGGAGTGCGCCGCACGGGCGCACGCGCGCACATCCTCCACCTGTCGTCCGCCGCGGCGCTGCCCGCTCTTCGCGCGGCGCGGGCGGAAGGCCTGCCGATCACCGTGGAAACCTGTCCGCACTACCTTGCCATCAGCGCGGATCAGGTGCCCGACGGCGGCACCCAGTTCAAGTGCTGCCCGCCGATTCGGGACGACGCGAATCGGGAGGCCCTCTGGCAGGCCCTGCTCGACGGCGATATCGACATAGTGGTCACCGACCACAGCCCGAGCACCGCCGCCCTCAAGTTCGGCCACGACGGTGACTTCGGCCTCGCCTGGGGTGGCATCGCGGGTCTGCAGACCGGACTCGCCACGGTCTGGACGGAAGCCTCCGGCCGCGGTATCCCCCTCGAACGGGTGCTGGGATGGATGTCCACCGGCCCCGCAGACTTCGCGGGACTCGCGACGAAGGGCCGCATCGCGGTCGGGGCCGCCGCCGATCTCGTCTCCTTCGCACCGTGGGCGACCTTCACGGTGCACGCCGCCGAACTGCTAAACAAGAACCCCGTGAGTGCCTTCGACGGCCGTGAATTACGTGGGGTCGTGCGACAGACCTGGCTGGCGGGGCATCCGGTATCCGTCTCGCCGGATGCGGCGGTCGGCGGGAATATGCTCGGGCGCCGGTGAGCACCGTCATACGCTGGGCTGGCACAAAGAATGTTGACCACGGAAACATCGCTGTCACACGAGTTTGGGAGGATCCGGAGATGGCAATCATCCTGGGCGACAACCAGTACGGCAAAGCGGAGTCGCGCCTGGTGCGCATCCACCGTGATTCGGCTCGGCACGAGATCCGCGACCTCAACGTGACCACGGCGTTGCGCGGCCCGTTCGAGCCGGCGCACCTCGTGGGCGACCAGTCCAACGTGTTACCGACCGACACCCAGAAGAACACCGCCTTCGCGTTCGCCAAGTCGAAAGGCATCGACACGATCGAGGACTTCGGCCTCGAGCTCGCCCGCCACTTCGTGCGTGACGTCGAGCCGGTCGAGGGTGCGCGCATCGAAATCGAGGAGTACGCGTGGGAGCGCGCCATCGTCGACGGCGCGGAGCACGATCACACCTGGTTGCGCAAGGGCCAGGAGATCCGAACCGCCGCGGTGACCGTGGATGCCTCGGGCGAACACGTGATCGGCGGATTCAAGGAGCTCGTCCTCCTCAAGTCCACCGGCTCCGAGTTCTCCGGATTCCTTACCGACGACTACACGACCCTCGCCGAGACCCACGACCGGGTCATGGCCACGGCTCTCGTCGCCAAATGGCGGTTCACGACGACAGACGTCGAGTGGGATGAGGTCTACCGCGGCATCAAGACCATCGTCGTGCGCGAGTTCGCCACACTGCAGTCCCTCGCACTGCAACAGACCCTGTGGCACATGGGCAAGGCCATCCTGGAGGCCTACCCGTTCATCGCCGAGGTGCGGCTCAATGCGCCGAACAGACACCACTTCAACTATGACATCAGTCAGTTCGGACTCGACAATTGCAACGAGGTCTTCATCGCCGCTGATCGCCCCTATGGGCTGGTCGAGGCCACCATCCTGCGTGATGACGCGCCGGATGCCGGCCAGGCCTGGCGTGCATCGGCAGGTCTCGCATGAGCGGGCTCGAGGCGGTCGACGCCCGCTGGCTCGAACGAACTGTCGAGCTTGCAACGCTCAATATCGCCAACGGCGGTGGGCCTTTCGGTGCGCTCATCGTTCGAGACGGTTCGCTGGTCGCCGAGGGGCAGAACCGTGTGACAGCCGATCTCGATCCGACCGCGCATGCCGAAGTGGTGGCGATCCGCGCTGCCTGCCGGGCGGAGCAGTCGTTCTCGTTGGCCGGGGCGACGCTGTACACCTCTTGCGAACCGTGCCCGCTCTGTCTCTCCGCAGCCCTCTGGGCACGGGTCGATCGAGTGGTCTTCGCCGCCGACCGGCACGATGCGGCCCGCGGAGGGTTCGACGACCTCGAGTTCTACGAACTCTTCGCGCGGGACCGCGACACCTGGGATGTCCCAGTGGTGTCGGTGCGTATTCCGCAGTCGCCGGCGCCCTTCGACGCCTGGCTGGAGCATGAGGCGCGCACGGACTACTGAGCAGGTCGCGCCCGCTGGCGCGTGGTGCCCGCCGTTCGTTCGTGCGTGCATCGTGCGTGTCGGTTCATTGTGCTGGCCGGTTCATTGTGCTGGCCGGTTCATTGTGCTCGCCGGTTCGTCGTGCTCGCCGGTTCGTCGTGCTCGCCGGTTCGTCGTGCTCGCCAGCGAACCCGCTACTCCCCCGCATAACTCCTGCAATCCTCCGTCTTGTCTCTGCTAAACCCCAGGTCGCGGGGCACGCCGCAGCATATGCGGAGGATTGCAGGAGTTATGCACGGCGGCAAGGGTCACGGGGCAACGGTCACGCGGCAAGGGTCACGGGGCAACGGTCACGGGGTCGAGTTCGCGGGGTGGAGTTCGCGGGGCAAGGTTCAGGTGACACGGTTCAAAGAGCAGGGTTCAAGGGGCACAGTGCGGGCCCTCACCTGCCATGGAATATCGAGTCGGCGGGAACATTGTGCCCCGTCCTCTCCTGCATAACTCCTGCAATCCGGCGCCCCTCGCCGCGCAACCCCGAGATTGCGGGGTGCACCACCGCGTGCGCCGGGGATTGCAGGAGTTATGAACGGCGACAGGGTGCACGGCGGCGAGGCGCACGGCGACAGGGTGCTCGGCGGCGAGGCGCAGGCGAGGAGCTGCGAGCGCTCAGCTACCGCGATAGGTCGAGTAGCCGAACGGGCTCAGCAGCAGGGGCACGTGATAGTGCGCGG
>Ga0209100_1000436_pt1 | contig 36586 bp, 38 predicted proteins | sample lystaG_FD_185480 | JGI IMG/M metagenome (GOLD analysis project Ga0209100, IMG submission 185480) | Glacier valley bacterial and archeal communities from Borup Fiord, Nunavut, Canada, to study Microbial Dark Matter (Phase II) -... | ecosystem: Environmental > Aquatic > Freshwater > Ice > Glacier ... | reverse complement strand
CGAAGTGAGAGTCCCACCCTACCCTACTTATTGTAAGTGGAAAGGGTTTCAGGGAGGGGTCAACAACTTTGCAACAGCCTTGCCGACTCCATTCCCCTGTAATCGGAGGAAGGGCGGGGGTTAGGGTCAAGGGTACAATGCGGGGGTTAGGGGTCAATGACTCTGCCCGGTCTTAATCTTCCGGCAGCAGTCGTTCGCTCCTGGTGAGCACTTGCCGAATGACGTGAGCATGGCCTTCCGATTCGCGCACGCGCGTCTCAAAGGTGGCGGCTGCCAACTGATTGCCGCGCTGATGAGCTTGATCTGCTAAGCGCCGGGATAGGCTGACGTTTTCCTCTAATGTTTTGAGTGCCGCCCACAATGCCGTTTCCAGCGTTGCGGCTTGTTCGGCCAGGACGCTCTGCGCCGAAAAAGCGTGCCCGACGCGGCAGCGGAAGCGTAGCAGCTCATCATCCTGCACTTCCCACAAGATACCGCCGCACTCCGGGCATGAATAAGCGGACGGTTTGCCGATCGTTTCTTCATGATCGAGGGCATTCTTATCCATTTGCGCGATCCTCGTTTCGGATTGCATTTCGGCACTGACCGGCAGCGCTTCGGAGCGGATTACGTTTTGCTGCGTGAAGGTTGCCAACAACCCCGGAATATTGCTCAAGGGAATGACATGATCGACCGGAACATTTTGCAGCGCACTGCGTGGCATCCCTTGGTACAGCGCGTCCTCCGGGTTTTGCACGATCGCCAACCCGCCGCGCTGTTTGATCGCTAATAAGCCTGCGGTGCCGTCGTCCAGCGAGCCAGTCAGCACGATGCCGATCACCTGAGTGCCATAGGCCAGCGCCGCCGAGCGAAACAGCACATCTACCGCAGGCCGATGGCGATTCTCCTTGGGGCCGCGCACCACGCGCACCCGATCCATCTCGACTAACAAATGATGATCGGGCGGCGCGATGTAAATATGACCATAACGGATTGGCTCACCATCAATGGCGTGACTGGCTGGCAGTTACCACTACGGCTCAAAATTTCCGGCAGGCGGCTAGGCGCTTGCACCGGAATATGCAGCACAACGAATACGGCGGCTCGCAGATCAGCGGGCAAGCCGCGCGCAATCTGTACGAGCGCTTCCACGCCGCCCGCTGATGCGCCAATGACGATAATATCGCGATGTACAGCCGTGTCCGGTTGCAGAGCGTCCGGCTGCGCGCTTCTGGAACTATCCAATCTTATATTCTCACGGTCCATATTCATGACAGCTAACTTTCTAGCGATAGGAGTCCACGTTGCAGGGCATAACGAATCAATTCGGTTTGGCTGTGCAGCATCAATTTTCGCATCAGATGTGCGCGATGAACTTCGACCGTGCGCGAGCTGATGGACAGGTACTCCGCGATTTTCAGATTGCTGAACCCTTCGGCGGCCAGATGCAAGATTTCGCGTTCGCGGCTGGTCAGCGTTTCATAGGGATCGTGCAAGGCTTCCCGCGTTTTTTCCAGATAGTCTTGAAGGATTTGGTCAGAGAGCGGCGGGCTGAGATAATGCTGCCCTGCTGCTGCCTGACGCACTGCCATCAATAAATCGCTGATGGGTGCGTTCTTCAATACATAGCCGTATGCGCCATTCGTCAACGCTTGCGTCACATACGCCTCGTTTGAGTGCATGGACAAGATCACGACGCGCACGGTCGGCCACTGCTGGCTGATCTGGTGAGTCACTTCCAGACCATTATAGCCGGGCATCATCATATCTACGAGCAGCACATCCGGCCTATACTGCTGTACGGCGGCCACTGCATCGGGACCGCTCTCTGCTTCCGCGATCACCTCAATATCTGATTCCGCCTCCAACAGCGCACGAATACCTTGCCGAACAATGGTATGATCGTCGGCTAACACCACGCGAATCACAATAAGCCGCTTTGCAACTTTGGGACGCACGGCAATTTAACAATAATGCGCGTCCCACCGCCGCACGCCGCACTGATCGTCAGCGTGCCGCCGACCCCATCAGCGCGTGACAGCATATTGGTCAAGCCATTAGATTGCATCGATGCGCGTGCCAACTGTGGATCGAAGCCGACACCCTGATCGCTAATCGTCAGATGCAGCTTACCGGCGGACACAGCGGCGCTCACCTGTACCTGATTGACCTTTGCATAGCGTGCCGCGTTGGTCAAGGCTTCCTGCACAATTCGATAAGCCGCTGTTTCGACTTCCGGCGCACATCGTTGGTCAAGATGATGCTGCAAAAAGCTGACGCTGATACGCGTTTGCGCATAGAAACGCTTGAAGTGCCAGTGCAGCGTCGGCAGCAAACCCAGATCGTCCAGCATCGCCGGATGTAAGTCCATCGATAAATCGCGCACTTGAACGATCAAGCCGCTGACGACCTGAATCGCGTCGTTGACTTCTGCAATGTCGGCGTGAGCTGCCTGTTTCGCCAATCTTTCCAGCGTGAGCTTCAAGCCTGTCAGCGATTGACCAAGCTCGTCGTGCAAATCAAGCGCCAGCGAACGCCTTTCCGTCTCTTGAATGGCAATCAGGCGCGATGACAAAACGCGCACTTCCGCCTTGGCCTGTTCCAGCACATCATGGCTGACATCAATTTGCGGCGGCTGATCTTCACGATCATCAGCTCGCACACGCCAATGCAGCTCGTTAATGATTTCCCCATGCTCTGACATCAGCTCCGTATACAATTCGGTATACAAAGAGAGCGTCACTGGTACCGCCGCCCGTGTATGCATGTGAAAATCGCGTTTGCGTGCCTGATTGACACGATGCAATTGGCTGAAGTGCAATGAAAAGGCGGCCCGATCCGCTGAAGCGATGAACATCAATAAGGGCTTGCCCGGAATGAACAGTGCGCGTCCGCCCAATAAAGAAGCTGCCACTTGATCGATTTCACGGACGATGCCCTCCCGATCAGTGATCAAATATCCGTTTATATCCGTTATAGCAAGCGCACTGGAAGATTTTTGCGGTGTACCGTGCGGCGTAATGTCAAGCGCGTGATAAAACGAGCTATCAGGCGAATTGCTAACAAACGAGCTGCCGATTAGTTCCATGAGAAATCCGATTTGTATTACAGAATTGATGTATCTTAAAGTTGATTTGCAAAAAATCGTATTGGGTAGTAAGAGTTCGCTTGCTGTGGTGGCATGAGTCGATCATGTCATGAGCACCGCATAAGCACAGCGTGTACCAATCATTTTGTGCAAAGCTCCCTGTTCGACTTTCATAAATACGTAATTGTACGTATAGACGGCTGAGTTTGGCATCCCTATACTGATGTACATGTGAATAAAATTTCACCCGCAGTCCAGTTTTCTATAGAAACCGGATCGATAACGTTCAAAAAGTATCGCAGTAGTCGCTATTTTGCAATAGCGAAGGGAGCAATTTCACCCATGTCCGCTTATGTACCAAATCAACGTTTCAATGGAACTGTCAAGTGGTTCAGTCGCGTAAAAGGCTACGGCTTTATCACGCCTGAAGACAATGCCAAAGATATATTTGTTCACTATTCAGCGATCCTTGGTGATGGTTATCGCAACCTCACCGAAGGCGAACATGTTGAATATTCGCTTGAGGAAACCACCAAAGGTTTGCAAGCGACGCAAGTTCAACCGCCGCTGCAAGCAGCCAACCCGTTAGTTGATACCGCTCAACCAGCGAGCGTATAGTTAGTTTCACACAGTTAGCCCTCACCTCATCTGGTAGGGGCTAATAGTCCACCACAGTAGATAATCAGGATGCCGTAGGACAGCGGACGTAGCAGGCCACGTCCCTACAGCACGTTGGATTGCCTGTAGGGACACCGGCCTACCGTGTCCACAACTCCTTACCGGATAAGCTCATTGAATTATACAAACGACCAGTATGCTGTGCCTGATGCTCAAGCCGATTGCCTCGCAACAAACCATGCCGCCCCTCAAAACAATTGCAGCTAAATTCCGCACTCCGACGAACAATTCGCGCTTTTAACGTTCACAAACCCGATTTCGTGGTACAACTACACGTCAGCAATTTGTGGGCGGCATAAAAAGGCACAGGTATTTTATTCATGGCGAACTTTGAACTCATGCGCGAATTGGCACGCGCTGAAGGTGGCAAGATCATTTTGCTGGTGATGGATGGACTCGGCGGCTTGCCGCGCGATAGCGATCACCAAACCGAACTGGAAGCGGCAAACACGCCGAATATGGATCAATTGGCGCGTGAAGGCAGCGTCGGCTTGAGCATCCCGATCGCGCGCGGCATTGCCCCTGGCAGCGGTCCGGCGCACCTTGCCATGTTCGGCTACGACGCGATCGAACACAACGTGGGGCGCGGCGTGCTATCTGCGTTCGGCGTGGGCGTACCCGTCGGTGAGCACGATGTGGCGGCGCGTGGCAACTTTGCGACCGTAGACGCCAGCGGCATCATTACCGATCGGCGCGCCGGGCGTATCTCGACTGAGAAAGCCGCTGAACGCCTTGAATTACTCAAGACGATCAAGATTCCGGGTGTCGAGATCGAACTCGCGTCGGAAAAAGAGTATCGCTTCGTGATGGCGATGCGCGGCGACGGCTTGAGTCCGCATGTGCTCGACACCGATCCGCAGGTGACCGGCAAGCATCCGCTGAGCGCTGAGCCGGGCGTCCCGAAAGCGCGCCATACCGCCGATCTGGTTAACCAATGGATCGCAGAAGCGGCCAAAGTATTGAAAGGTCAGGAACCAGCCAACATGGTCTTGATGCGCGGCTTTGCTTCTGATCCGAAGCTGCCGAAGTTTCAGGACGTGTACAAGCTCAATCCAGCGTGCGTGGCCGTGTACCCGATGTACAAAGGCGTGTCGCAGTTGGTCGGCATGGATATTATTGCGACGAAAAGCGAAGACACGCCCGCCGATGAATTCCGCCGTGTGGCTGATGTCTGGTCAAAATACGATTTTATATTTTGTCACGTCAAAGCGACCGACAGCCGGGGCGAAGACGGCGATTTCGATGCCAAAGTCGCCGTGATTGAAACGGTCGATAAGGCACTGCCCACTTTGCTCGACCTGAAGCCGGATGTGCTGATCATCACAGGCGATCACTCGACGCCCGCCACTTTCAAAGCGCATACCTGGCACCCTGTACCGACGCTGCTGTATGCGCCCGGAACGCATATGCCCGATCGGGCGCAGAGTTTTGGCGAACGTGAGTGCATGGGCGGCGCGCTCGGCCAATTTTATGCAGTCGATCTGATGCCGATGGCGCTGGCACATGCCCGCCGTCTGGAGAAATACGGCGCATAACGGATCGTTTGGCCGTGTGATTCATGCTCGTACTATATAATCTGATCAGTGCCGCCGCGCTCGTGATAGGCGGTTGGCTGCTGAGTCGGGTCACGGCGCGCCGGTGGTCAGGTGTGCTGTATGTGACGGCGGCGCTGCCCTGGCTGAGCCTGGGATCGCCCACGCTGTTCATGAGCGCACTTGCGCTGGCCGCACTGGATCAAGCTGTGCGCAAGCGTTGGCGATGGGCGGGCGCGTTGGGCGGATTAGCGGCTGTGATTGATCCGTTCGGCGCGCTAGTCGTATTCATCGTGATCATACTTGCGCTGCGCGATCCGCAAGCACTGCGCCGAACCTTGCTATTTGCGCTGCCCTTCATGGTGATCGCGCTGGTAACTGCGATCAGCGTGCCGCGTATGCTGCCAACTTTGCCGTTGCTCGCGCTGCTGACGCTTGCGCCGCTGTTGTGGATCGCGCCGTGGGGTTGGGCTGCGGTGCGCGATCAAACGTTCATAGCGGCGCTCGTCGCCTGGAGTGCGCTGGATACGCTGACGCGGGTCATTGTGCATCAGCCGCCGAGCAGCGTTCTGGCGATTGGGTTAGCCGCGTTGGCAAGCCTGATCAGCGGTCGATCGGTCAAGTTCGCGTTAAGCGTAGCGAATATCGTGCTGTTGATCGCTGGCATAGCCACCATCCCGCTGCTTACTCCGCCGACGATTGGGCTGCCGTTATCATTCCTCAGCAATGATTTGATCAGCCAGCCGACGCAGTTCATGTACAGCCCTGATTTGACGTTGATCGGGGTGGCTGCCGATCACAATGCGAGCGCCGGTAGACAGGTGCGCGTACGGTTGATATGGCAAGTCGGCACCCCCCCTATTGCGCCGCTGACCATCAAAATTGATGCGCTTGACGGGCAACAAAAATCCGTCGCGTCCACCACGGATCAGATCGCCGCCGATCAATGGCAGGCAACCATGACTCGCACCGATCACATGCTGCTTATGCCTGCTTTGCCGCCCGGAGTGCTCACGCTGTATGCGACGGTGTTTTATCAAATGGAGCGGATCGGCGCGTACAGCATCACGCGCGTGATCGTGCCGTTGGGTGGGAACGCTGACGCACACAATGCACCCCCTATTGCGCGTTTCGATGCGGGCGGAACGCTGCTGCTTGAACCCTATACCGAAATTCAGGCGGGTCAGATGTTGATCAAACTGCGCTGGCTCAGCGGCGGCATGATGGATCGCGATTACAAGCTCTTTGTGCATATCGAGCCGATAGCACAGCCAGCCGGACAAAATGCGCAGCCGATTGCCGCTCAATACGATGCTGAACCACGCGGTGGCGACTATCCGACTTCACTGTGGCAGCCCGGCGATGTGATCGATGATGTAATCCCGATCGATTTGTCGCAAGTTCCGCCCGGCGAGTACAGCGTGCGCTTTGGCATGTACACCAGCGATCGTCATGTGCAAATACAGGATTGCGCGGGTAGCTCCACCGAGTCGCTCAATCTGGCGACGCTGCACATCACTCCCGATCGCCAGATCACTGTGCAACCGACCGTCATAACGTGCCGCTGACTGCTTAAAGCCGCCCTCCAGTATATTCCCAACCGTCCAGATAGGCGTTCAGCGTTTGAATAAATACAGCGTCCAGATCGCCGCCACGTTGAAATTGTTCATTCAGTTCCAGCATGACGAAACCGTGCAGAAGTGCCCATGCGCCGCGTAAGCCAACCAGCGCTTTTTCATCGCCAACCAACGCGGCGAAACTTGCTTGTAAGGGCAATGCAAGTTGTTCGAGCAACGTCGGATCGGGGCGCGTATTGGGCATAATGTGCGCAAAGGCCAGGCTGTACAGCGTCGGGTGTGCGTGTGCAAAAATACGGTACTTACGCGCCATTTCCAACAATCTGGCACGCGGCGTTAGTGTATTGTCAACCTGCGACATCACAGCGACCAGTTCAACGAGCGTTACCGTGATCAGCGCCTTGAGCAGATCGCCTTTGCTGGCAAAATGCTTGTACAATGACGGCGCTTTGATCCCTAAATTCGTCGCCAGATGTGCCAGTGATAACTCATCCAGCCCTTCTTGTTCAATGATGTGCCGTGCACTCTCAAGAATTTGATCGTCGGTGATTTGAACCGGATAAGGACTCATGTAACCTCATACATCTCAAAGTAACGCTAGATGCGCTGCAAATGCGTATCTTTGAAGGCCGTTGCATATTTCAATCCGTAACCCATGATGCGATCAAAGGCAATATGCATGATCCATATCAGCGCAATTTGCACACCGATCACTGAGCCTGCCAGCAGTGCAAGCGCCGCCACAATGATAGGGACGGTGTAAGTGTGAACGCTGTTATAGATTTTGCTACCTGCATTGGGATTGATCAGATAGCCCAACATCGAGAGATCAGGCGTCAGAAATAAAACGAGCAACAACAGCAAACTTCCTTCCAGCCGATAAAAGGCAGCCGCCGCGCTGACGAAAAACGCTACGTTTTCCAGTTTAATCAGGGCTGCGGGCAGTGATAGTGCAGGGTGTGTTGTGCTCTGCGATGCCGACGTTGAAATTGATTGAACCGACATGATTTCCTCCAAGGCTAATAACGTTAGCTGATAAAGCTAATTATATTAGCCTTCGCGAGTTTGTCAAGCGTTTTGTGAAAAAGTGAATCGAATGCCAGCGGCCACGCGCTGCGATACAATGATTTGACTTCTATTCAGTTTTTCTTCCAGCATCAGGCGTAGGTGTTTAATTTTATGACTTCTTTCGTAATCGGCATCAACAGCGGTGGCACGCGTACCAGCTTGATCGCCGCTGATCGTGACCTCAACGTGTTGGCGCGGGTCGAAACCGGGCCAGGTAATTTTCATAATATAGGGCTTGAGGCGACGCGCGAAACCTTCCGGGCGGCCATCACTGACTTGATCGCACAAGGTGGCTTGAACACAAGCGCTTTGATCGGGTTGGGCGCGGGACTCGCCGGGTTGGATCGGTCAGCGGATCGGCAAACATTCAGCGCCATCTTCGAGTCGCTTTGCCCCGGCGTACCGCTGACGATCGATAACGACGCCATGATCGCGCTCATCGCAGGGGCTGGTCAGCGCTTCGGAGTTGTGACCATCAGCGGCACCGGCTCGATCGCGCTCGGCGTGAACGCACATGGGGCACAAGCGCGCGCAGGCGGTTGGGGCTATCGCGTCGATGCTGGTAGTGGTTATGCGATCGGATTGGAGATCGTCGGCACGATCGCGCGCGCACATGATGGCGCAATCCCTGCAACGGCGCTCACCGAGCGGATTTTGACGCGCTTAGGACTCGACGCGCCATTTGATTTGATTAATTGGTTGTACCTGTCCGAGCGCACTGTGACGCACATTGCGGCACTGGCAGCAGAAGCGATCGCGCTGGAAGCAACCGACCTGGCAGCGATCAGGATTCTGGTTCATGCGGCGGACGGATTAGCCGAAGACGCGATCACTGTCGCGCGCCGCCTGGATTATGGCGGACAGCCGTTTCCACTCGTGCTATCGGGCGGTTTGTTCACACATTCGGCGCTTTTGCGTGATCGCGTCATTGGAGCCGTGCAGAGTATCTTTCCGAACGCAGTGGCGCACGCTGAGGCACACGATCCAGCGCTCGGCGCAGCGATCATGGTGCTTCAAATGCTCGGCAGCACGCCCACTGCTGAGCGCGCCATCGCTGAAACGCCAGTGCGCCGCGCTACTGAACAGCGTAATCGACTGACACTGAACATTGCACAGCGACCAACGCTCGATCTGGTGACGCTGATGAACGTTGAAGATGAACGGATCGCGGCGGCCATTGCGCCCGAATTGCCCATGATTGCCGCTTTGATTGATGCTATTGCCGAACGTTTTATGGCGGGCGGGCGTTTGCTCATGATCGGCGCGGGCACATCGGGACGGCTGGCGGTGCTCGACGCGGTGGAATGTCGGCCAACGTTCGGCGTCACGACAGAGCAGGTGATCGGGATTATTGCGGGTGGTTCGGAAGCGCTCACGGGCGCAGTTGAGGGCATGGAAGACAGCGCGGAACAAGGCGTCAGTGCACTAATTGGCTTGAATGTGAGCACGGCGGACAGCGTGATCGGCATTGCAGCCAGCGGAGCTACTCCCTATGTACAGGCCGCTCTGCGTGAGGCAGCCGCGCGCGGTGCATTAACGGGCAGCATCGTCAACGTCGCCAATGCACCCATCAGCGCGCTGAGTCAGTTTCCGATCACCGTATCCGTCGGCGCTGAAGTGATTATGGGATCGACTCGTTTACGGGCAGGCACCGCGCAAAAGCTGATCCTGAACATGATCACGACGGGCGTTATGGTACGCGCTGGACGCACTTTCGGCAATCTCATGACGGATATGCAAGCGAGCAATATCAAATTACGAGGGCGTGCGCAGGTCATTGTGGCGGAAGCGACGGGACTCCCATTAGCGGCGGCGGCTGAACTACTCACGCATTGCAATGGTGAGATAAAAACGGCAATCGCGGCTGAACTGCTGCACATTGTACCTGATCAGGCGCGCGAACAGCTTGCTACAGTCAATGGCGATTTGAATCGTTTAATCAGCAGCAAAAGCTAGCTTACAGCAGCGTGCGTTCCGGTGGCGTGTGCTTCAGCAAACAGACGGTTGAGCAGATCGGGCAGCATCCGCGTGGAGACGGGCTTATGCAGGAAATAATCGACGCCTTGCTCTTGCGCGTGTGCTTCGTAGTGATTTGCGCCCGATAAAACGAGGATGCGCGTGTGTGCAAATCGCGCGTTTTGGCGCAAATAGCGGATCACATCGAGGCCATTACCGTCGGGCAGCGTTATATCCAACAAAATGGCGTCGGGCGTCATGGTTTCCAAAATGGCAAAGGTTTGTTCGCAGTTCACCGTAAGCGTGATGGCAAACCCACTGCTTTTCAGCGTTTTACCGTATAAACGGCCAAGCTGCATATCATCTTCTACAATCAATACGGTCGTCATGAACTTTACCTGTATATGCTATGTGTCTGCTTTGTTTACCGAGTAATTATAAGGCTTGTTCAGTGCTGGCAACGTTAGGTTTGCGTAAGCGTTCGGTGAGTAACCTGCTTGTCGCCATTTTGCAGGGTGGCGACGCGGGTAGCGACAGCGCACGCCTTGCACTATACTTGCAATTAATGAATGCGAACAGGCGAGGCATATGTGACGGGCGAACGAATCCTGGTCGTCGATGACGGCAAAGAAAATCGCGAATTTGTGATCGATTACGTGCTGAAGCCAGCGGGTTTTGAGTCGGTACAGGCGCGCGATGGCATGGAAGGCATGGAGCTTGCGCGACGCGTGAACCCCGATCTGATCTTGCTCGATCTGCAAATGCCGCGCATGAACGGTATTCAGGTGCTGGAAGCCTTACGTCGCGAAAACCTGAATATTCCAGTGGTGCTGATGACTTTTCACGGCTCAGAAGATATTGCCGTAGAAGTCTTTCGGTTGGGCGTGCGCGATTATGTCAAGAAGCCCTATACGCCGGAAGAAATGATGGCCGCTATTGACGGCAGCCTGACCGAGACGCGTTTGCGGCGTGAGAAAGATGCGCTCACCAATCGGCTGCTGGCCGCCAACCGCGATCTGCATAAGCGCTTTCAAGAGTTGAATACGCTGTACAGCATTGGTAAAAGCGTCACTGGCCTGGTCAACCCACCGCAGTTGATGGCGCGCGTGATCGAGGCTGCCACCGTCGTCACCAACGCTGAACAGGGCAATTTGTGGATCGTTGAAAATGACGTGCTGATGCTGCGCGCGGTACGGCGGCGCGGCGATGTACATGCGCATCCGACCGACGAACCGAGTCAGGATCGGCTGGCGACGCGCGCTGTTCAGACAGGCAAGGCGATCGCACTGTCGGCAGCGGAATTGGCGCGCGTGCGTGAGAAAAACCCCGGCGCACCTTCAGCCGTAATGGTTGTGCCGATGCTGATCGGTGACCGCGTGGTCGGGGCCATTGGCGTCGAGAATATGGCGCTTAATACGCGCGGCTTTGCTGAACACGACAGCGCGATGCTCTCCGCTTTGGGTGATTACGCCGCGATCGCCATTGAAAATGCGAATAATTTTGCAGCGCTCAAAGAAGCTAAAGAACGTGATGGTAAACGCATCCGTGGCGCGTTTGAGCGGTATGTCGCACCGAGCGTCGTAAATCGCGTCCTGTTGGATACGCGCGAAATGCGAATCGGTGGTAATCGGCGCGAAATCAGCGTGCTATTCGCGGATATTCGCGGCTTCACGACGTTCAGCGAACAGGCCGACCCGGAGCGCGTGGTCGAACTGCTCAACGAATATTTTGCACTGGCAACCGATATTATATTTGCCCGTGAAGGAACGCTGGATAAATTCCTGGGCGATGCCGTGATGGCCTTCTTCAACGCGCCCGAAGATCAGCCCGATCATCCGTTCCGCGTAGTGGATGCAGCACTGGCATTGCAAGCCGCCGTCGCTGAACTCAATGCGCGGCGCGGTTACGATATGCTGACGTTCAGCATAGGCGTAAATCTGGGCGATGCGATTGTTGGCAACATCGGAACGCCGCGTGCGATGAATTACACGGCGATCGGCGACACCGTGAATCTTGCCAAGCGTTTGCAAGAACGCGCAGAACCGGGGCAAATTTTAGTTGAAGAAAATGTTATCGCTCGTCTGGGTGACCGCGTCAAGGCCGAGCGCGTCGGGGAAGTGCAGCTCAAAGGACGTAAGGAGCCAGCGATCATTTATGAATTGCGTGGCCTTCGTTAATTATGTTATCTGGCAAACATAGCGTTTTCTATTTGGCAGGGCTTTCGCTTCAACAGCGCCCTCAATATACATGGAACTTATGGCAGGTAGATTTCCATTTCGAGCTGACCCAGGCGCAGTCGGTCGCCAGACGCGAGCAGCGTGGGACGATAAGCGGCTACCAACGTTTCATTAACCCAACTTCCATTGCTGCTGCCCATATCCTCGAAAGTCAAGCCGCGTTCAGTACGTTTGATCACCGCGTGCTGTCGTGAGACGCCTTTATCAAACGCGCCGTAGGGCGACAAGTCAAGCCGTAAGTCAGTCTCATTCCCCGGCATGGCACGCCCTAAGACAGCTTGTTTAACGACCAGTGTAATGAGCGGTTCGGGTTTTTTATCAATGTATAACGCAATGTTATGGCTGCCCAGTTTGCCAACGTGCGCCAACCGATAGCCTATTTGTCCACGCATAATCGCAGCGGTGACTTCTGCATCCAACATTGTGGTACGGTCACCCATAGGCACGGTGTCGGTCAACAGCGTGAAGCATTCTGTACAGAAAAACGCGCCATGCCTATTTTCGTGTCCACATTTGGGACAAATCATGACTGCCATAATTGCCTCATCCAGGTTAGGATTTTGTATGATATATAATGCTTATTGTAGATGATAGCAGGCCAAATGTTCAGCGGCGTTTGTGAATTCTGCGTAAATTTTTGGGAAAAGCCGTTGATTAGAGGTAGCAATGCGTCAAATCGAGCAGTTTTACGATCAAACCGCCAACGACGAGTGGATGCGCCTTGAGCTGCATCCTATGGAATTCGCGCTGACAATGCGTGCCTTTGCGGAATATTTGCCACTGGCTCCAGCTGCGCTGCTCGACATCGGCGGCGGACCGGGTCGTTACGCAATCGCACTGAGCAAACAAAGCTATCAAGTGACGCTGCTTGATCTGTCGGCCAATAATATAGCGCTGGCACGCCAAAAAGCGGTTGAGGCTGGAGTCATACTAGCAGATGTGATCCATGGCAACGCATTGGATTTGACAAGCATTGCGGATGCTCACTATGACGCGGTGCTGCTCATGGGGCCACTTTATCACTTGTTCACAGCAGCCGAACGCTTGCAAGCGATCCACGAAGCGAAGCGCGTCCTCAAGCCGAGCGGACGGCTGTTTGCGGCATTTATCACACGCTTTGCGCCGCTCCGCTATTATGCCAGTCGCAATCCCCATTGGCTGGCCCGAAATGTTGAAGCTGCTCACCGGCTTCTTGAAACTGGCATCAACGAAGTGGACAGCTTTACTGCTTATTTTGCGCATCCTACCGAGATTCGGCCATTGATGGAAAGTGTCGGGCTAAGCACCCTGCAAATCATCGGCGTTGAAGGGATTACGCCGCGCCGTGAAGACCCGGTCAACGCGCTCACAGGTGAGGATTGGGACGCCTGGGAAGCGCTGAATTATCGCCTCGGCAAAGACCCGGCTTCACATGGTGCTGCCGATCACTTGTTGTACATCGGCAGCAAACAAGGCTAACTACGGCGGTTAAATTACTGCGCCGAGCCGGGCAGCTTACTGGAGTCGCCTGCCGCAATCGGTTGATAGCCCGTCAGTTCAACGTAGCCGTAGCCACTGAAGGGCGTCGATCCTTGCATCCCACTGATGCTGGAAGCGCCTTCCCAATAGGTACCCGTCGCGTGCAGTTCCTGATCGGACATCAGCGGTGTCACGTCCAAAGTGATCGGCGCACCCGTCTTAGGCGTGACGGTCAGATGCCATTTTGAAGGGTACTGCGCGCCGCTGATTGAGCTGCGCCAGGTGGCTTGCGGCTCAATCTTGAACTGCGCCAGCGTGAACGATTCGCTGCTGCCGTCCGCGTTGATCAGCGTGCCGTCACTGGTCGATTCGGTCGTGCCGTCGCTGAGCCGAATACGATACAGCATGATCTCGCGATTATCGCTCAATTGCAGGCTGAACCAATCCCAACCGACGGCATTTTTGCTCAGGCTGCTGGTGCTGAACTCGTGATCCATCCACGAGTTGCCAGTGACGGTATACGGCGTGCCGTTGACAGTGAGCGTGCCGCTGGTATCGAGCCGTGTCAGCGAATAATAGTAACTGGCATTGCCGGGCGTCGGGCTTTTGGCGCTCAGCCCGCGATCCCCTTCCAGCACTGGAGCTTTGCGCTGGATCGTCGTCAGATCGAGCGCGATCGGCGCATCGCTGCCCGCATCCGCTCGCAAGCGCATCGTGGTCGCGTCGGGGTTTTGCGCTTCCATCGACCAATTTTCCAGCCACACGCGCACATCCGGCGTGATTACTGCGCCCGCCAAACCAGTCGCGCCCCGGCTTAAGCGTCCGGTGTTATAAAATTTGTTGCCCGCCACGTCGGTCAGCGCGAAATCGGCCAGATACAATTGATTGGTCGCCCATGCTGAGCTGCGTTCCGGCGCGGTCGGCGTCAATGAGCGGCGGAAGATCGTCAGCTCATAGCCAAAGCGCCGCCCGTCAGCAGTGGCTACATTGCCCGTGTAGTACCACCATTCGGTTTGAAAATCCGGGTGCGCGCCGTAATCCTGCGGAAACTTGAAATCGCGCACGGTCAACGCTCGCGCAAAGCCGGAAGTATCGCCACTGCTGAGTGCCGCGATCACGTCCGCACTATACGCCGATCCGGTGTCACTTTTGCCCTGCAACTGCGTGACGCCAATACCGACGACTGCGAATAGCGCCATCACGCCTATGATCAAACCGAGAGAACGTCGCTGCATATTGAGACAATCCTTCTATTTTACCGAGCCTAGCCGTTACCTAACTTCTTGCTCAAGCCATAATTTCTGGTACAGGTTCACCCTCATAGGCAAGGATAATCTGTGTACGAGAAATGCCAGCTTGCACCAGCGCGTCGACCAGCGGCTTGTTGTTAATGTCACGGTCAATAACGATCGTATCCTGACTCAAGTGGGCAACAATGCCTGTATTGACAATCCGCTTGCCCTGGGCAGTGCCTATGCTGGTCACAACAAAATGGCGCTGATCGGTGCTGCTCGTGAGATAGCTATAGCCGTTGACTGCACTGCCCGTGTAGCCTTCTAAAACTTCGATAAGCAACCTTGTCAGTCGATCCATGCGATAATCTCCTCAAAAGCGCCGGGGGTGAGGGCGCATTGTAGTTTCGCGAACTAGCCAATCGGTCGCTTAAAGATTATTATGGTACCTTGCGAAGGGCCTGACATACCTGCAATTTCCCACCCCTCCTGCCCGGCTTGACGCAAATATGGGTTTAGTGCATATCGATCATCTGGCACGTTTTCATCGTTGATGCGCCTAACATAGACTGTGAATCCATTTGTATAAGCGATAATCGTTTGATATTCCCACTTTTGCATGATGCTCTCCTTATATCTGCTTGCCTGATCTCCTACATCACTCGGCGCGCAAGGCGGCGGATGGTTGTATGCGCCCCATCTGCACCGCCGGATAAATACCCGCCAGCAGTGCCGCGATCAGCGCCACGGCTAGCGCTTGCGTATAAAACTCCGGGCGCAGTTGCAGCGCGATCGACCAGCCAAAGCTGCGCTCGCGAATGATGAACACCAGCATCCATGCAAGGGCCGTGCCAACCGGGATCGCCATCAGTCCGGCAGTGAGTCCCATCAGTCCTGTTTCGAGTAATGTCATGCGGAACAACTGGCCGCGCGTCAAACCATTGGCGCGCATCGTGCCGAGTTCGCGCGTGCGTTCAAGTTGTAAGGCCATCAGTGCCGACAAAATCCCGATGAACGCGACCACCGTTGCCAGCAAATTGAGCGCCGTCGTGATCGCGAAGGTTTGATCGAAGATCACCAGCACGCTTTTCAAGAGTTCACTGTTCGATTGTACGAGTAATTCCTGCTTGCCAGCGAACTGTGCTTTAATGGCTGCCACCACCTGATTCACGTCAGCGCCGGGCGCAAGAAATACGGCCACCGTCGAGATCGTGCGATCGTCCCAATATTGATGATATAGCGTGTCGCGCATCAGGATGGTCCCTTGATCCGAGCCGTAGTCATAGATCACGCCCACCACCGGAAAGGTGTGCTCGCCTTTGTCAGTGCGCAAACTCACTTGCTGATTGGGGCCGATTTGTAAGCCGCGATGGGCTGCGAAGCTCTCCGTGATGATCACGCCGCCAACCGTATTACCAGTGCTGCTGGTGTCCATCGCCGCCCATATGGCATTGAAGTCACCGATACCCCATTCAAAGCGCCGTTTGCCTTGCGAAATATCGCTAGTCACTGCGTTCAGTTCGGCGGGCAGCGCATCATTCACGACTGGCACCTGAACATTGCGAGCCACTGACAATTGGCCGACGCCGGGTATTTTGGCGATCTGATCGGCAATGGCCGGATCGATCGGCAGCTCCTGGCGGTTAGCGCTGATCGACGGCGGGCTGACCAGAATATCAGCGCGGATGGTATCGGTCAGCCAATCTTGCACCGTGCCGCGAAAGCTGCCGACCATCGCACTGACGCCCACGATCACACTGACAGCCACCATCAACGCGGCAATCGCGACCGACGTACGGCTGAGCGAGCGGATGATCGAGCGCGGCGCGATCCGGCCAAGCACGCCCGCGATCGCGCCCATCGGCGGACGTAGCGCACCCATCAGCAGCAGCACGATCAACGGCGTGAACAGCGCACAGCCGATCAACAGCGAGAACAATCCGGCAAAGTTGAACTCCAATATGCGAACGCCCATCAACGCCGCCGATGCGATGATCAACACTGCGCCGACAATCGACAGCGCCGGAATTGCGCGCCGCACTTTGGCTTCGATGTCGCTGCGCTTGAGCGCGCCTGTGGGTGGCGTGGTCGTCGCTTCAAAGGCCGGAAAGAACGCGGCCAAGAGTGCAGCGCCCACGCCGATCACCACGCCCTTGATCAGCGTGAAAGGCGCGACGCTCACCCCGCGCACACTCACCGTGAAGTACAGGCTGCTCACCGTTTGGGTCACCAGACCGACCGCCAAACGCCCCATGATCACGCCCACCGCCAGCCCGATCACCGCGCCGATCACGCTCAGAATAGCCGCTTCACTCAGGATCATCGCGAAAATTTGCACGCGCGTCACGCCGATTGCGCGCAAAGTACCGAGCATCGGGCGGCGCTGCACGACTGAAAAAGTGACCGTGTTGTAGATCAGGAACATGCCGACGACCAGCGCCAATAAGCTGAGCGCAGTCAAACTCAAATCGAAGGCGTCCGTCACCCGCGAAATGGCCGAGCCGCGCGCCCCTGATGCCTGGATCACCGCGTTGGCGGGCAGCACTGCCTGGATTTTTGCGAGTAACGCCGTACCCGCCGCGCCGGACGGGATGATCAGATCGATCGTGGTGAGCTTGCCCGTGCGCCCCAGAATTTCTTGCGCCGTGCTGATGTCGGTGATCAGCAGGTTTTGCAAGCCCTGCGTGGTGACAGCATCACTGGATCGCAGCAAGCCGACGATAGTTACCATATGGCGAGTGGCGGCATAGCGCAATGTGAGCGTGCTGCCCACATTCAATTTATACTGCTGCGCCAGCGGTTCAGAAATGAGCGCCGTATTGGGCTGCACCAAAAACGCCGTCAGTTGATCGACCTGTACATTCTCTGATCCCGCCGATCCCGCTGACAGATAGTTACGGAAAGGCGGCTCGGCAAACGCATCCACGCCGAACACATGCAGCGGCTGCGCGTCCATTTCCAGCACCTGCACATAATCATCAACAATTGGCGCGGCGGCTTGCACTCCCAAATCGACTCGCAAGCGCGTATATAGTGCGTCCGGCAAGCCGCCCGGCCCGCCATCGATCACATGTGTAGCGCGACCTGCAATGCTTTCCGTGAACAACCCGAACGCGCGTCCGGCGCTGCCATTTGCCAGATCGATCGCCACGATCATTGCCACGCCGAGCGCTACGCCTGCCACGAACAACGCCGATTGCAGCGGTCGCCGCAAGGCCGAGCGAATGACGACGCGCCACAGCGTATTGCTCATAATGCCGTTCATGGGCGCACCGGCTGTATTTCAGGACTCGCGTGTGGATCAAGCTGCAATTTTCCTTCGTGAATGCGATACACCACGTCGGCATAAGTCACCACGTCGGCGCTGTGCGTTGCCATGATCAGCGTTTTGCCACTTTCGCGCGTCAGTTCCAACAGCAGCTTGAGCACAGTTTTACCCGTATCTTCGTCCAGGTTGCCAGTCGGTTCGTCGGCCAACACCAACAGCGGCTGATGCACTAATGCCCGCGCGATCGCGACCCGCTGCTGTTCGCCGCCGGACAGCCGATCGGGGTATGCATTTGCGCGATCGGCCAACCCGACCCGCTCCAACAGGGTGCGCGTCGCTCGCTCACCATCACGCCGACTCAAGCCGCGCAGTTCGTAAGGCAGGCTGACATTTTCAAGCACTGTCAGCGTCGGGATCAGGTTGAAAAATTGAAAGACAAAGCCAATGTGATCGCGCCGAAACAGCGTCAAATCCCGTTCGCTGAGCGTGGTCAAGCGCGTATTTTGAATCCACACATCGCCGCTGGTCGCTTTATCAATGCCGCCGATCAGGTTGAGCAGCGTACTTTTGCCACTGCCACTTTTGCCGAGCAGCACTACAAACGCGCCTTCACGAACATCCATACTGACCGCATCTAAAATAGTGCGCGTATTGCCCGCCTCCTCATAGCTGCGCGTCAGGTTTCGCAAGCGTACCAGTGAATCGGAATTGGGCGACGCGGTGGGCGACATATTGGCAGGATGGGCGTTTATCGACATGCGAACCTCGGCTTCATTTCAAAAGTACATTGCACAGCTAAGATCATAGCAAACTTAGCGCCGATTAAACACATGGCTTGCGGAGTGTGGCAGCGTGTGTCTCGACTCCCTTGCCCTATACAAAAGCGCGGGGTTAGGGTCAACGATTTTGCATCAGCTCTGTATAATCAGGGTTGTGCTTTGTTCACTTCTTGATCTTACAGGATGCAACCCACTCACTTGATCAAACTTAATGCCGATCGCAGCCTTGTATTACGATTAGTCACGGGCTTCACTGCTGGCCCCATTATTTTGTGGATTATTTATCAGGGCGGTTTGCCGTTTGCCGTTTTGATAGGCTTGGTCAGCGCTATTGCGACGATTGAATTTTATGGGATCGTGCGTTATCCGCGCGCTGCATTATGGATCGGCGTACCTGCTGCGCTTGTGATCGTCGCGGCTGGCTACATCGGCACAGTACAATCAATAGAAGCAGTGGGCGTTATCTTGATCGCGCTGCTGATCAGCGGCATTGCCCTTTGTGGCAGGCAGCGCCGATCGCTGTTGATGCTGATCGCGGCGCTGTACGTAGCGCTGCCGTTGAGCATATGCGTGGTGATACGCCAACTCCCACTCGGCATTGTATGGACGTTTACAATCGTCGTGACTAATTGGGGTACTGACAGCATGGCCTACATCATCGGCCACTTGTTCGGACGTCACCCCTTGGCGCGGCAGATTTCGCCCAACAAATCGATCGAAGGGGCGATCGGCGGCGCGTTGAGCGGGATTGCGATTGGCGTACTGCTCAATCTGATCGCGGGCAGCCTCACGCCGACCGTCGCACTGATAGCGATCGGTGTTGCACCAGCGACGGTGGCGGGTGATTTGCTGGAGTCAGCTTTCAAGCGTCAGTTTGGCGTGAAAGATGCGAGCGGTATTATCCCTGGACACGGCGGCATTCTGGATCGGATCGATGGATTGTTGGCGGCGTCAGTGGTGGCGGGTGTGTTGTTACTGCTGAGTCGCGCGAGATAGGCTGGAAAATTCCGCCACGCGAAAACAGCACCAATCGTGCTACAATGGGGCTGTCAGGTGTATAGCGAGCAGCCATGCAAGACGATCACGAGCCAGATTGGTACGGACACAAGCAAAAGCGCAAACGTGACGGTCGCGTTCGGCGCTGGATAGGCGCGCCCTTCGCATTCGGCATTTTGATACTGGCAATTATGCTGGTACGGGGCGTTGTCCTTGTTTGGAACGCGAGCCAGCCAGCCTTGCTCAGCACTGCTTATGCTCCATCGCCTATGCCGTCGGTCCTTCCGGCTGCCGTGCTCACGCAGACCTTTGCAGCAGTGGCAACTGAAGTACACAACATCGCCTTTCAGCAAACCGCGATCGCCGGATTCAACGCCACGGCGACTGCGCACGCCAGCATTACCGCCGTCAGCGCAACGCCTATGCCGCTGGTGATCGACGGGCAATTGGTGCAGCCCGCTACCGCGATCGATCATGTTTATGAGTATACTGACGCCAATAATGCCAAAGGTATGGACTTATTGCGCATTTTGGAAGTGAACTCACTGCCAGGTTATTTGCTTCGCGGCTTACAGTTCGGGAGTGATGGGCTGTTGTATGCGGCGCACACTCGCAATAAAGGCATTGGCGCGTGTGATGCGAATGAAGCCTATTGGGTGATCGATACGAAGACGAGTCAGCACGAAAGTATTGCGTATTCAGCGATGGTCAGCGCACGCCAGATTGGTTTCGATACCACTGGCAACATGTATATTCTCGCCTCGGATTGCGAAAAGCAGGCGGACGCTGTGTTCATGTTCGATTCAGCGCGGCACTTTGTCGATTCATTTACAGTGATCGGCGCGGATGATCTGGTCGTGTTGAATGGCGATCCACTGGTGTTCATCAGCGGCTACGCTAATAATTACAACGCACAGCCGCACATCCTGCAATTGCATGGGGACTCGACTACTGGCAAACTGACGCAAGTTCGGCAGTGGTTCATCACTAACGGCGGGCGTTTTCGATCGGTAGCGCTCATGGAAGACAGACAGATTGCGGGCATTTGGGCGATGCCCGATCACGCCGATCAATTGATACGCATGATACCCGGCCCGCCCGCCACCCCTACGCCAATGTCATTCAACAATACTAGTTTAGCGGGGCCATTGAGTATCTTTCCGGCGCAGCCAACTCAATGGCCGGGAACGTTCATCCAAACTGCCAGCGGTGGCAGCATCGCAGTAACAAACCTTGCTTTGTCGAATTACAATACGTTGGTCGGTTTGCGGCTTGATCTGCGCGCGTTGGTCTGGTTCAACACTTATGACGGGCGTGTGGTCGAAACACCGCTTATTGGTCTGACGCCGCACGCTTTCGTGATTGAGCCAACAACAAACCATTGGTTTTTCTCCGGCCAACAGGTAGCATCCTGATCAATAACAGCAGTACACCACTATGCAATTAACTTTTGACACGGTTCAGCCGCTCAGCATTTTTGAGTTCAATCAGCGCATCGGGCGCATGTTCAGCAAGGCGGATTGGCTGCGCGATGTGTGGGTGGAAGGCGAAGTGAGCAACTTCAAGCGCTATGCTTCCGGCCACGCTTATTTCACGCTCAAGGACGATCGCAGCCAGCTCAAATGCGTCATGTGGAAGACGAGCATCACGCGCCACTCGTATTTGCCAACCGATGGCGAACGGGTGCGCGCACATGGCAGCGTGGATACGTATATCGACAACGGCATTTATCAGTTGTATGCGGATGTGCTGCAACCCGCCGGACTCGGTGACCTGCATCAGCAGTTCGAGCAGCTCAAAGTACGGTTGCAAGCCGAAGGGTTGTTCGACAGTGCCCACAAACGCCCGCTGCCCCTGTATCCGCGCCTGATCGGGGTGGTCACCTCACCGAGCGCGGCAGCCTTTCAGGATATTCAAAATGTGCTGACGCGCCGTTATCCGTTGGCGCGCGTGCTGCTCAGCCCCACCATTGTACAGGGTGACAGCGCACCGCCGCGCATTGCCGCTGCCATTCGCGCATTGTGCGAGCATGGCGAATGTGACGTGATTTTGCTGGCGCGCGGGGGTGGCAGCATCGAGGATTTGTGGGCGTTCAACGATGAACGGGTGGCGCGTGCCGTTTATGAAAGCATCATCCCGATCGTTACGGGCGTCGGCCATGAAACGGACTTCACGATCGTCGATTTCGTGTCCGATCAGCGCGCGCCGACGCCTTCAGCGGGTGCGGAACTGATCACGCCGGACATGTCCGAGCTGCGCGCCTCATTATTCGATCGGCGGTTGGCGCTGGCGGACGCGATGCAAGTGCAGATTGACGGGCGGCGCAGCATCATCACGGCACAGCGCCGATCCTTGCGCCATTTGTCGCCACGAGTGCGCGTGCAAAATATGCGGCAGCGGCTGGACAGCCTCAATACGCGCGGCCATACCGCAGCCCATCGCGGGATCGAACGGCTGCGCGAGCGTATCCGCAGCCAACGGCGAGCGCTCGACTCGGCAAATCCGGCGAATATTCTGGCGCGTGGCTATGCGTTGGTGTATCGGACGGGCGACAATAAACGCTTATCCGACGCGATCGACGCTGCCGCTGGCACAGGCATCACGGTACAATTGCAGCATGGGTTACTCAAAGCTATTGTAAAGGATCGTTCACTTGACGGTTGATCCGCTTCCGCCTGACTTCGCTTCAGAAGTCACGTTTGAACAGGCGTACCAGGAATTAGAGAGCATTGTGATCCGCTTAGAAGCGGGTAGTTTATCGCTGGATGAATCGCTCAAATTGTTTGAACGAGGTCAACAACTCGCGGCATGGTGCGATACCCAGTTGGACGCGGCGGAACTGCGCGTCAGTCAGTTATCGGAAGATGGCACCGTCAGCGATCTGGAGTGACGCGGCGCAGACTGCTGTTTATTTCACACTACACAGGACGCGGCGGCGGCGAAAGCGTCCAGCTTAATCTCATGGCGGAATTGGCAGGGCGCGGCTTCACACTGCACCTGGTGACCCCGCAGATCGGCCAATTCAGCGAAGCGGCAGCCCGCTTAGGTGTTCAAATTCACACGATCCCGTTTCGCGGCGCAAGCACATATTTTGTGCCCGCGCTGTATACGCGCTTACCCATCGTGAGCAAGTTGATCGCAGTGCTGCGTGAGTCGCAAATCGACGTGATTCACAGCGATTATCACGCGCTGCCGTTTGCAGTTGGCGCGGGTGAACGGGCGGGTGTGCCAGTGATCTGGAACGCGATGGGCGGCTGGTTCGATATAAAGCGCTGGCAGCGCCGCTTTTTCTGCGAACGTATTACGCGCATGATTGCGATCACGGCCAGCGTCCGGCACGATCTGTTAGGCGATCCGCCATTTATGCCGCTCGATCGAATGCCCGTGCTGATTCCAGGCGTCGATCCTGACGAATATTCGCCCACTAGCGCCGACGGATCGGCGGTACGTGCAAAGATCGGGATTGCCGCGCATGTGCCATTGGTGAGCTTGATCGGGCGCTTTCAAACGGTCAAAGGGCAAGATGTATTCCTGGATATGGCGCGGCGAGTCGCGGCACAACTGCCAAACGCACGCTTTGCGTTGGCGGGCGATAACGTGTTCAACGTGTCGGCGGATGAACGCTTCAAGCAGCAGATCATCGACACCGTACACGCCGATCCGGTGCTGAGCGAGCGGGTGAGCTTCCTCGGCTTCTGGCCGGACTCGCGTGAGGTGTTAGCGGCGTCGGATGTGATCGTGTGCAGTTCGCGCTTCGAGTCGCTCGGCATGGTCGTGATCGAGGCGATGGCGATGGGGCGTGTGGTAGTCAGTACGCGCGTGGGCGGGCCGTCCGAAACGGTGATCGACGGTCAGACGGGCTATCTTGTGAAAGCGGGTGACAGCGCCGCCTTTGCCGATCGCGTATTGATGCTGTTGAATAACCCGACCTTGCGCGCACAAATCGGCACGGCAGCGCGGCGACATGTCGAGTCGGCGCTGAGCGTGGCGCGCTACGCCGATCAATTCGTGGGCGTGGTCGATACGTTGGCTCTTCCCTAAGCTAGACTTTGCGGATGGGTGTGGCAAAATAGGGACAAGAAATTGACTGAGTGGATCAAGAGTGATGCTGAACTTGCCATCCTTTACGTTAGCTGTGATTGACCCGTTTGCACAAGCGCTGTGGGGTGAGACAACGTGGGCACGGGCGCAAGAAATGGTGGTAGGGGCACTGCTCACGACCGGAAAACGGACGGTCAGTTCGGTGTTGCGGGTGATGGGCTTGGGGCATGAAGCGAATTACGCACGGTATCATGCAGTACTGAATCGAGCGGTGTGGTCAGGGTTGGACGTGAGCCTGATTTTGCTGCGCTTGCTGATAAAAGCGTTTGCAGTGGCCGATGAACCGCTGGTGTTCGGCATTGATGAAACGATTGAACGGCGACGGGGTGCCAAGATTGCGGCCAAAGGCATTTATCGTGACCTGGTGCGCTCCAGTAAAAGTCATTTTGTGAAGGCCAGCGGGCTGCGTTGGGTGTGCTTGATGTGGCTGGTCAACATTCCGTTCGCGCGGCGCGTGTGGGCACTGCCGTTCCTAACGATGTTGGCGGCCTCAGAACGCTATTATCAGGAACGCGCTCGGGCACCCAAGAAAATCACCGATTGGGCACGCCAAGCGATTTTTCAGCTCCGCCGCACTGGATTTTCTCCATGCCTGCCAATCGTTGGCAAAACCGGTAACCGTCATCACCCGGCTGCGCTTGGATGCGGCTCGGTTTCTGGTTGTGCGTGCCGCCCTCTACGATGCAGAGGATGAAAAGACAAGCGCAGAGACTAGAAATGGCGAAACCACCGATGCTATCGATGGTTTCAAGGGTTGGAGCGGTTTGTGCCCCCGGAAGGAATCGAACCTTCGACCCACCGCTTAGCTTACCACATCAGGTTTCCCTGACCACCGCCTGACGACGGCGTTGTAGTCTGGACTATATCTTGGGCGTTACAGCCCCGGCGCGTGTAGTCTCTACGGACTCTCGACTTTTTGCAGACAGCGCGTACCCATCTTGCGATGCCTTCCACACTGCTATTTGAGGCGCAAAAGCGAGTTGCCTCGGTGTTGCCGTGCCATATGCTGCCATATGGTTTAGGGATTCACCGATATAGCGCCGTCCACTCTAAAAGTTTTGTTTTCTCTTAGAGGCTCCCACATTCAAAGGCGGTTGCTCTATCCACTGAGCTACGGGGGCATCTCACTGACATTTGTAATTGTAAGGGTAAGGTGCGCCGCTGTCAAGTGCGATTCAACGTAGATTTGCCCATCATTTGTTTGCATCACAGCCTGCGTTACACTGAGAGCCACTTCAGGTACTTAATTGGTCGCTATAAGGAATCTAACGGGAGCGCCTGTGAAACATAAAAACAAAAGTCCGTTCAAAAAGACCGTTCTTCGTATGGATGCCAACCACACCTGGGACGCACCGAACGGCTATAAAATCGTGGTGGCTGATCGCGGCGCGGTGAGCTTCAACGTGCCGGAAAGCTGGTTCCTGGCAAAGATGCAGCCGCTCGAACTCAACGATCAAGCGCCACCTGATGACAACGCGCGCTTGACCGTTTCCTTTTGGCGGCTGCCACCTGGCATTGATTGGAGCGCGCTGCCCTTGCCGAAATTACTGAATGATGTTGCAAAAGCCGATCAGCTGAATATTATCGAACGGGGTGAGCCGATTATCACGGCGCGCACTGATATGGAACTGGTCTGGACAGAGCATCGGCTGCATGATGTAGCAGAAAATCGAGAAGCACTTATGCGGATCGCATTGGCGCGCGGCTGGAGTGTTCAGGCGCTTCTCACCTTTGATCTATGGGTAGACGACGCTCCCAAGTTCAAAGCGATGTGGGAAGAAGTGCTCAACTCGCTGCAAATGGGGCGCGTCATTGACGATCCGCGCAAAGGGATGGTCTTGCACTGAGCGTGATATGGACTAACGATCATAAGTAAGCCCTGCCAGATAAGACAGTAAGGCAGGCGTGGCTTGCCGCACCACGATCGCGTGCTATACTAAACTTTCGCGATAGGGATGTAGCGCAATCTATGATCCCTATGCATAGTCGCGTTTTAAGGTAAAAACTGATGATCATGTCCGATTTGTTCCCGGTGATATTGGTCAGCTTTGCCGTATCGCTAGGACTGACGCCGCTCACCCGGCAAATCGCGCGGCGCGTCGGCTTGCTCGATCAACCTAGCTCGCGTAAAGTTCATGCCGCCCCTATGCCGCTGTTGGGTGGGCTGGCGATTTATGGCGCGTTCGTGATCGCGCTGCTGCTTTTTCGCAACTGGCCACAGTATGTTTTAGAGTTAGGTGCCATCCTGACAGGCGCTACCTGGTTAGCTTTCGTCGGATTGGTAGACGATCGGATCGGACTATCACCACGCACTAAATTTCCGGCGCAATTTATAGCGGCAGCGGTCGTCATTGCGTCGGGCGTCCGAATCGATGTGGTACATTTCCTGCCGATTGACCTGGCCTTAACGGTGTTGTGGATCGTTGGCATCATCAACGCAATCAACTTTCTGGATAATATGGACGGGTTGGCAGCGGGCATCAGTGCCATCGCGGCGGCCTTTTTGTTCATATTGGCAGCGACACAAGGGCAAGAGCTGGTCATGGCGTTAGCAGCGGCTTTGTGCGGATCGGCCATTGGCTTTTTGATCTACAATTTCAATCCGGCAACGACTTTCATGGGTGATATGGGATCGTTGGTGCTCGGCTTTGTGCTGGCCGTATTGTCGATCAAATTGCATTTCTTCCACCAGTCGCTCAGCGTGTCGTGGATGATCCCGCTGTTGGTGCTCGGCCTTCCGCTGTTCGATACGTCGTTGGTGATCTTTACGCGCTTGCGTGAACATCGCTCATTGGTGCGCGGCAGTAAGGATCACACCTCGCATCGGTTGGTGGCGATGGGTCTCAGCCACCGCGCGGCAGTACTCAGCCTGTACGCCACATGCGTATTGTTGGGGGTGGCCGCTTTGGGTGTGAGTCAAGCCACAGTCGAAAATGCGCAGTTGATCGGCGGCGGTGTGGCACTGATCGGCGGCGTCGTTTTCGCCCTGTTAGAATATACGCGCTGGCGTGCGCAAAAAAACGCACAGCCAGCCAACTAGGCGCAAGCCCACGGAAATAGCATCACGGAAAGCAGTCTACTAAAATATGGCAGTCTATCTGATCACAGGCGGCGCAGGCTTCATTGGGTCGCATCTGGCCGATGCGCTGCTGGCACGCGGCGAGCAAGTTCGCATCATTGATAATTTCACCACCGGCAAACGTGATAATATCGCCCATATGCGCGGGCAAATCGAACTAGTCGAGAACAGCATCACCGATTTTCCAGCGCTGGCAAAGGCGATGCGCGGCGTTGATTATGTGCTGCATCAGGCGGCGCTGCCATCGGTACCACGCTCGATCCGCGATCCGTTGGAAACGCACGATATGGCGGCAACCGGCACGCTCAATGTGCTGCTGACCGCGCACGATGCAGGCGTCAAGCGCGTGATTTATGCCGGATCATCCTCAGCGTATGGCGATGTGCCGGGGTTGTTAAAGCGTGAAGATATGCTGCCGCAGCCGCTCTCACCGTATGCTGCTGCGAAATTAGCGGGCGAACATTATTGTGCTGCGTTTTTCAACACCTACGGACTAGAAACGGTCGTGCTGCGCTATTTTAACGTTTTTGGTCCGCGTCAAGACCCGACTTCGGAATATTCGGCGGTCATTCCGCTGTTCATCACCAAAATGATCGATGATATGCGCCCCACGATTTACGGCAACGGCACGCAATCGCGCGATTTTACGTATGTCGATAACATTGTGCAAGGCAACCTGTTAGCGTGTGAAGCCGCTCGCGCCGCCGGACAGGTGATCAATCTGGCGTGCGGCCAGCAGACTAACTTGCTTGATCTGGTCGGCTCGCTCAATCGGCGGTTAGGTAAATCAATCGAGCCGTATTTTGTCCCTGCGCGCGTCGGTGACATTTTGCACTCGCAAGCGGATATTCAGAAGGCGCAGGAACTGCTGAACTATCAGCCGGGCATCGATTTCGACGGCGGATTGGCGCTCACGCTCAAATGGTTTGAGGCGCACGCTTATAGCTGAGCGCGCGGATCGGTTCAGCCGCCGATTAACCACGCTTGACCAGCACGCCGCAGTACGCTATACTTCTGACGTTTGCGTACTCAATCGATTTTGAACACCTCGCCGTGCTTGCGCGGCTTTTGTGTCAGTAATCTGTATCAGCAAGAATTTGCGTTAGCAAGGGAGTCTGAAATGGTTAAGCGTACTTATCAGCCGCGCAAGCGTCGTCGTCAACGCGTCCACGGCTTTCGCCAACGGATGCAAACTAAGGGTGGCCGCAAGGTGCTGGCAGCGCGTCGTCGCAAGGGCCGTCATGTGCTTGCAGTACAGCCCGTTCACGTCAAAAAGGTCAACTGGAATAGCTAAAGCTGCTGAATCTATAGATGCGCGGGGCGTCTGATGCAGCGCCCGCTTCGCCTTCGCCGCAGCGCTGACTTTGCCCGCCTGCGCGAAAGTGGGCGGGCGTGGCGGCATCCGCTGTTCACGCTGAGCGTCGCTCCGAATGGCCTGACAAATAATCGGTACGGCTTCATCATCAGCAAGCACGTCGGTAACGCGGTCGTGCGTAATCTGATTCGCCGCCGCTTGCGTGAAGCCTTGCGTTTGCGCGATAGTCACCTGCTCAGCGGTTACGATCTGGTCATTATTGCGCGCAACGCGATCGCTGATCAATCGTATACTATGATCAGTGCAGCGCTGGATGAGATGCTGAGCCGTGCTCGTCTGGTCAAGCCGGAGTCGCAAAAGTCGGTGGAGTAATGGAGTAACCGTTGTGAAGTACATCGGGTTGTTTTTGATTCGCGTTTATCAGGTGACCCTCTCACCCTTGCTGCCGCCAAGCTGCCGTTTTGAGCCGACCTGTTCACGTTACACCTATCAGGCGATCGATAAGTATGGCCTGATTCGCGGCTCGTGGATGGGCTTCAAGCGTGTTTTGCGCTGCAATCCGTTTTCGCACGGCGGTTACGATCCGGTGCCCTGAGCATGACTATTCAAGAACAGACACAGCCGCGTACACGCTACACGGCGCAGAATATCTACGAATTTTCGTTGCAAGGGCAGCATTACGAACTGCTCAACGGGGAATTATTCGAAATGACGCCCGCCAAACAAGATCACGGCGCAGTTGCCAATATGTTCGCCTATTGGCTTACCGCCTTTGTCATACCAAATAAGCTAGGTGTGGTCTATGCGGCGGAAACGGGCTTTACGCTGCCGAATGGGGATGTGCTCGCGCCGGATGTATCATTTACGCGTAAAGAGCGCATCCAACCGGAAGGCGTCGGCTTTTCCACGGTAGCGCCCGATCTGGTCGTTGAAGTCGATTCGCCAAGTAATACTAAGATCGGTATGCAAGAAAAAGTAGATGCCTATTTTGCTGCTGGCGTCCGTCAGGTGTGGCTCGTCTATCATCGTCCGCGCAAAGTGTATCGCTATACATCGCCTACGCAGGTGACGATTTATCAGAATGGCGATTGGCTGGATGGTGGCGATGTGCTGCCCGGCTTTCATGTTCAAGTGAACGATTTGTTCAGCGTCTTGGACGCTTAGGGAGTTTTGTTGAAGCTACTACGATGGCCGCGCCGCATTGCTATGGCGCTCATGTTAATGGTGATTCTGGCCGCGTGCAGCGGTGCGGTCACTGGCGAAGTCTGGGCGAATATTACCAGCGATGGGCGTTATGTTTACGTCGCCTATAAAGAACAGGTCTTTCGGCTGGACACCAACGCCACCCCCGATAGCTCCAATCACCTGCATTTTACGTGGCTCACACAAGCGCCCAATAAGCCGCATTTCTACGCAGCCCCCGCTTTGGCAAGTGGGACAAGCGGCAGCGCTTCAGATGGCAGCAGTACGGGTGGCGCTGTCTACGTAGGCGCTTATGACGGCAAGTTTTACGCCTTCAATCGCGATCAAGGCGGTGCATTGGCGGGTTGGAACATTCCGACGCCGAGCACTTCGCCGGACAAGATCATTGGCGGCGCAACCGTCGTCGGTAATACCGTCTATGTTGGCTCGGCTACCAAAGGGCTGCGCGCTTTCGATATTACGAACGGTCAGCAGCTTGCCGCCTACCAGGGTACGCAAAATGGCATTTGGGCCGCACCCCTGATCGTGGGCGATACGCTGTACGTGACGTCGCTCGATCACATGCTGTACGCGTTGAACGCTCAAACGCTGACCTATAAATGGCAGGTCGATCTCAAAGGCTCGGCGGCGGACACGCCCGTTTACGACAACGGGATGCTGTATGTCGGCACTTTCACGGGTCAGGTGCTCGGCATCGACACGACAGCCACCGATCCGGCTTGCACGGCACATGTCCCTTGCATCGCGCGTAAGTTCGATACGATCAACAATGCCTGGGTATGGAGCAGTCCCACCCTTGACAATGGTGTGCTATACTTTGGGGACTTGAGCGGCGGCGTGTATGCGTTGGACGCTAAGACGTTCGCGCAAAAATGGGCGGCCACCAACAAAGATAACGGTGCAGTGCGCGGTCGGGTAGCAGTGATTTCAAATGTGAAGCCGAATAACCGTCCGGATGCCAGTACAATCATGATCGTCGGCACCGAAAATAAAGATGTGTATGCCTACGATGTGCGTGATGGATCGCTCGTGTGGCAATCGGCCACGGCCACGAGCGACAAAATTTTGAGCAATATGCTGATCGTCAAAAATGATGTTGTTTTCACCACGGTAGACGAAAATCAACTGGTGGTAGCGCTCAACGTAGTGACCGGGCAGATCGATTGGCAAGTGAGCTTGCAGCAGGAAATGGATCGTTTCAAGCCCACTTCGCAGCCATCCTGATCAGCTTGTTGATCATCATTTAGCGGCACAGTGGCTTAGCAGAAGTTGAATAAGGTGTAGCTTCGATCAAGGACTGTCGGCTCAAGCCGACAGCTTGTTCGTGTAAGCGCTCACCACGCCTAAGCGAACGACGCAAGTTTTGACTAGACTACGGGGTTCGACCCCCAACTAGCCACCCGGACGTGGTTGTCCAGAACACAGTACGAACGCTTCCCTAATTTGTACGCATCTGTGGTGGTGAGTGTCGAAGGGATCAGTTGCCCAGTCTGTAGAGACATTAACTACTTCAGCAGGAGAAGGTTCATGCAGAGTTATGTTCCAGTGATTAGCAGCAGCGGCAAGGCGCTGATGCCAACCAGCAATCGCAAGGCCAATCGGCTGATCAAAAAGGGGCGCGCCATACGACGCTTTGACTGTGGGTTGTTCTACCTCAAACTGATAGATCGTGCCGACGGCTACACGCAGCCAATCGTCATCGGGATTGATCCGGGCAGCAAGAAAGAGGCGTTCACTGCAAAAGCGGCAGCGCATACCTACCTGAACGTACAGGCGGATGCCGTCACCTGGGTGAGCGACGTGGAGGAAACGGGCACGACCATGCGGCGTGGCAGGCGTGGTCGCAAAACGCCTTACCGCCCGATGCGAACCAATCGCCGTCAAGGACAATTCAAGCTGCCACCGTCAACGCGCGCCCGTTGGGGTTGGAAGCTGCGCTTGTGTGGCTGGCTGGCCCGTTATTACCCTATCAGCCTGTTCGTGGTCGAGGACATTGCGGCGGTCACCAAATCTGGCAAACGACGCTGGAACGCCAGTTTCAGCCCACTGGAAATCGGCAAGGCATGGTTTTACGCTGAACTTGGCAAGCTGGCTGCCGTCGAAACGCGCAAGGGCTACGAAACCAAAGCGCTCCGTGATCAGTTGGGCCTCAAAAAGTCCAAACAGAAGCTGTCGGATAGCTTCGCCGCGCACTGCGTCGATTCCTGGGTACTCGCCAATGCTTCCGCAGGCGGTCATGTGGCACCAGACAATATCAACATAGTGTACCTGGTGCCATTACGTTTCCATCGTCGCCAACTGCACATGCTGCAACCGGCCAAAGGCGGGATACGCAAGTCTTACGGTGGCACACGCAGCCTGGGCTTCAAGCGCGGCTCATGGGTGAAACATCCAAAACACGGCGTCTGTTACGTGGGCGGCACAACGGCTGGCACTATTAGTCTCCATCGAATGCAGGACGGCTTGCGGATCGCCAGAGTAAAACCCGAAACCGTTACGTTTTTATGCACCGCCTCCTGGCGGACAAAGAAGGGAGAACGCCATTCCGCTGTCGCCTAAAGGCGACAGTCCCCTGGCATAATTTTTATGGATTTCTTGACCAACCCCTTCGCAACCGCATTGCTTTTTCTGTACCAATTGTTGGGTCAGAACATGATGCTGACTATTGTGGTCTTTACGGTGATCATCCGTTTGCTGATCTTCCCGTTGACCTATCAGCAGCTTAAATCATCGAAAGCCATGCAAGAGCTGTCGCCAAAGCTGAAAGAACTGCAAGAAAAGCTCAAAGGCGATCGCGAAAAGTTGGCGGCGGCGCAAATGGAACTGTACAAAACGCACGGCGTCAACCCGTTAGCAGGCTGTTTACCGTTGGTTGTGCAGTTCCCGATTTTGATCGGCTTGTATGGTGCGATCAGCCGCGCGTTGGCAACTTCGCCGTTGCAAGTGCTTGACCTGTCGCATCGTTTGATCGCGCCGGGGCTGGCACACTTGATCCCGCTGCAAAATACGTTCGGCCCTTGGAATCTAGGCTTGCCGGATACGTTGTTCATCTTGCCGATTATCGTTGTAGCGACCACCTGGCTTCAGCAAAAGCTGCTCATGCCTGTGAATGCCAACGCCGATCCGAAAGACCCATCGGTAGCCGTCAGCCGCCAGATGACTGTCATGATGCCGCTCATGATCGGCTTTTTCTCATTGCAAGTACCTTCCGGCATGGCCGTTTATTGGATCGTCGGTAACCTGTTTGGCATCGGCCAATATACGGCAATGGGACGTGCCAACTTCCGTAACCTGTTCGGGCGACCAGCGCCAGCCGTAGTGACTAACGCGGTGAGCAAAGCTAAAGCGCAGATCAACGGCGGCAGCAGTCGTCCGGCGATCAACGTGCCCACTCCCCGCAAGACCGACGCTGCTAACAGTAGCAATGGCAGCACAAGCACCAGTCAATCCAATTCGGTGACACCTGCCAAGCCAAAAGCCAAAGCTAAGGCACGCGCCAAATAACGCGCAGTTGGTCGAGTCGTCAGGCCGCGAAACTGCATAAGCCCTGCCAAATGGCAAACTCTATGCCTGCCAAATAAGGATAGGTACTTAGATGATGCTCGATTTTATTGAAACCAGCGGCGCGGACATCGAAAGCGCGGTGATGCGTGCGCTCAGCGAATTAGGCGTTACGCGCGATCAAGTGCGCGTCGATGTGATCGAGGAGCCGCTTCGCCGTCCGCTAGGCCTGGGCACACGTCCGGCGCGCGTGCGGGTGACGGTCGTTTCGCGTCCAACTTCTGCTGAGCCGGTCGCATCGGTATCACAGCCGCAAGTGCCCGCTACGCCAAAGGTCATAGCTGCGCCGCCACCCGCTGATCCGCCGATTGCAGACGCGATAACTGCATCTGTCAAGCCGCCCGAAGCGAAGCCGATACCCGCCGTGCCGCGCCATTTTGATGCTGACGACGAAGAACATGACGCTTCCTCCACGCCCGCCGAATTGGACGAAGAAGCCGACATGAGCACTGATATTCTGCGAACTTTGCTGGCGCACATGCGGATCAAGGGTGAGGTATTCGCCCGCCGTGCCGAGATCAACAAGCACGAAGCGCCGCACTGGATTCTTGAGATTCGCGGGCGAGACCTGGCTGGCTTGATCGGCACGAAGGGCGAAATGTTGATCGCGCTGCAATACATCACGCGCTTGATCGCCAGCCACGAACTTTCGCGGCGGGCAAATGTGGTGGTCGATGTGGAAGGCTACAAGGCGCGCAAAGAAATGATGCTCAAACGGCTGGCTAAGCGTATGGCTGAACAGGCGATCGAACGCGGACGCCCCATTTCGCTGGAGCCGATGCCACCTCAAGAACGGCGTATTATTCATCTGGCCTTGCGCGATCATCCATCCGTGACGACTGAAAGCGTCGGTGAAGGCGATAGACGCAAAGTGACCATCGTACCGCGTAAAGGGCAGCCGCATTAAAAGTCAATAGTATGAGAGGGATAACATCTGATGCAAGCGTTACGCCCCACGAATATCACGCTCGACAAAACAGCGGGCGCGCTGATCATCAACTGGCCGGACGGTCAAAACTGCCGTTACCCGCTCGGCAACTTACGCGAGGCGTGCCCGTGCGTGGAATGTCGCGGCGGCCATGAGAATATGGGGCGGGCAGGCGAGCCGGACGATCTCATGACGTTGACGCTCACGCCAGCCCGTTCGTACAAGGTCGAGCGAGTGGCGCGGGTCGGTAACTACGCGCTGCAATTCTTCTGGGAAGATGGTCACCATACCGGCCTGTACACCTGGGATTATCTGAAACGGCTGTGCCCGACGCCCTGAGATTTGCCGCCTTCTGTGTGCTACAAGTGGACAGTACTACAAGTGGAGAATTTTACCGTTATGTTCGATTCACTGGATGATTTCCTCGAACTGTTCGATATGGACGCGCCTAACCCACTGCGTGAGCAAGCGCTTGATTTATTCGATCGCTGCCTGACCGAACAGGATCCGGCGCAGATGATTGCTTTCGTCCAGCGACAGATTGCGCAGGAGTCGCCGCCGATGCAGCTTCTACGCGAAATCGAGAGCGATGTGGATCAGCGTTTACGCGATCTGCGAACGCTCCTGATGGACGCCATTACCACTGATCGGATCGCTCGCCTGCATCGCGATATTCAATTGGCAGTCGAGGTGCATCACCTGTTGGCCGATTGGATCGATGCGCTTAATGCGCCCGCCGCCCGTTCATACAGCGATACGCCCGCCAGCGCGTTGTTGATGTAACTGATGGCGCTTGATTACGCTTTGGAGCCAGGGCTGCTCAAGGAAATTCTGATCGATGAAGCGACTTTGCAAGCGCGCATCCGCGAATTGGGCGCGCAGCTTTCCGGTGATTATGCGGACAGCGAAAATTTGCTGTTGGTGGCCGTGCTCAAAGGCAGCGTGATATTTCTGACCGATCTCATGCGCCAACTCACAGTGCCGCACGCGATCGATTTTATGGCGGTCACCAGCTACGGCGTCCACGCCCGACAGTCCAGCGGCACGGTGCGGATCGATATGGATTTGAAGCAGAACATCGAAGGCCGCTCCATTTTAATTGTAGAAGACATCATCGACAGCGGCGTCACTTTGTCGTATATCGTGAAACTGCTGAGCGCACGCAATCCGGCACAGATCAAGATTTGTGCGCTGCTCAGCAAACCAAGCCGCCGCAAAGTCGATCTGCATGTGGATTACGTCGGTTTCGAGATTCCTGACAAATTCGTGTTCGGCTACGGTCTTGATCTGGACGAACTGTACCGCAATCTACCTTTTATCGGCGTCGTGGACGCGGAGAAATATCTATAAAATGAGCGACGCCGAACTGATCCCTGTGCAACTTACCTGGTCACTCACCTGGCCGCCCGTCGTGGATGCGATCCGCGCGCTGTCTGGGCGTTTTGGCGCAACCGTTTACATCGTGGGCGGCGCAGTACGCGATGCATACATGAATCGTCCCGTACATGATCTCGATCTGGTGACGGCAGGCGATGCATTGCGGGTGGCGCGCACGATCGCCAATAAGCTGGATGGTGCCTATTACGCGCTGGATGAAGAACGCGGCGTTGGGCGTGCCATTGTCAGTTTTGAAGGCGTTCGTTATGAGATCGATGTAGCGCGTTTGCGCGGCGCAAGCCTCGCTGAAGATTTGGCGGCGCGGGACTTCACGGCGAACGCGATGGCCGTTCAGTTGGATGGCGATCCGAGCGCGATTTTCGATCCGCTGAACGGGTTGGCCGACATTAAAATCAAACGATTGCGCCGCTGTACGCCGGACGCGATCGCCAGCGATCCGATCCGTGCCCTGCGAGCAGTTCGGCAAAGCGCCACGCTCAAACTGATGATCGAACCCGCTACTCGCGCTGACGTGCGCAATGCCGGGTCGCTGTTGCAAAACGTATCAGCTGAACGCGTGCGCGATGAATTCTTCAAGATGCTCGACATTCCAAATCCGCACGCTGCTTTACGCGCCCTGGATACGCTCGGCTTGCTGGAACGGATTATCCCTGAAGTGCGCGCCATGCACGGCGTCACGCAAGGTCCACCGCACGTTTATGACGTATGGGAACACACGCTCAAGGTGGTCGAAGCGCTGGATACCGTGTTGCAGGTGATCAGCCCCAAACGTACCGACGAAACCGCCGCCGATAGTAATTTTGGCATGATCGTTTATGTACTGGATCGCTATCGAAAGCGCTTGCAAGAACATCTCGCCGTCGATTGGTCAGGCGGACGCAGCAGCCGTTCTTTAGCGATACTTGGCGCATTACTGCACGATTGCGGAAAGCCTGCCACGCGCACAGTGGATGCCGAGGGGCGTATCCACTTCTATCAGCATGAGGTGATCGGTGCAGATATGGCGCGTGCTCGTGCGATCGCGCTGCGCCTGAGCAATGACGAAACTGAGCAGCTTACCACCGTGGTACGCCAACATATGCGCCCAATGCATCTATCCAGCGCCGAATCGGTCAGCCGCCGTGCCATTTATCGCTTCTGGAATGCGAGCGGT
>Ga0209100_1000434_pt1 | contig 36656 bp, 39 predicted proteins | sample lystaG_FD_185480 | JGI IMG/M metagenome (GOLD analysis project Ga0209100, IMG submission 185480) | Glacier valley bacterial and archeal communities from Borup Fiord, Nunavut, Canada, to study Microbial Dark Matter (Phase II) -... | ecosystem: Environmental > Aquatic > Freshwater > Ice > Glacier ... | reverse complement strand
AACCCGGCGCCGATCCCGGCGGTTGCTCCGGTGATGAATGCGCGCGGCGAGAGCAGAGGCGTCCTATCCATCCGTCAACGCTAGCCGGTGAGACCCAGCACCTTCGCTGGCCCCGCAACCCTCGATGAGAGATGGCAGAATCGCGTGATGACCTCCACCGTCTCCGAGACGATCATCCTGCCCGTCCCCGCTGCGACGATCGCAGCCCAGGCTTCCGCTGGCGAACGGGGAGTCACCTCTACCCAGTTCTCCGCCTATGTCGCGCACCCGGATGGTGTTCCCAAAGGCGCCCTGGTGCTCATCCATGAGGTCTGGGGGCTGGTAGAGCACATTACCGGCATCGCCGACCGCTTTGCCGCAGAGGGGTACCTCATGATCGCACCAGACCTGATGTCGTCGATCGGCATCGAGGCGCAGGTGGGCCTCGAGCTCCATGCGATCATGAAGAGCACTGACGCTACGGTGCGCTCCGAGGGTCAACCCCGCCTGCGAGCCGCCTTCGCCGGGATGAACGCGCCGGAGTTCGGCACCTGGGCCCTGGCCGCGCTCGGCGAGTGCGTGGACTATCTCGCGCAACAGCCGGGCATACAGAATCGCATCGCTGTCACCGGATTCTGCTTCGGCGGTAGCTATAGTTTCGCCCTCGCTGCGGCGGACCGTCGCATCCGCGCCGCGGTGCCGTTCTATGGCGCGCCGCCCGAGACTGCAACGGTCTCCCACATCGTCGGCCCGGTGCTGGCCTTCTACGGCGAGACCGATACGGACCTCATCGACTCCCTTCCCGAGGTCACTGCGGCCATGCAGGCATCCGGCATCGATTTCACCGCGAAGGTCTACGAGAACGCCGGCCATGCATTCTTCAACGACACGAACGTCGTCATGTATCGGGCGGATGCCGCGGCGGATTCCTGGCAGCGCACGCTGGCCTTCCTCGACGGGGCTCTCGCCGCCTGAAGCTCGTCGCCTGGGAACCCCAGGCTGGGAACTGCTGCCTGGGAGCCGCTGCCATCAACCGCGCGTGCAGGTCCCGGAAGACACGGCGGCGCTCAATCCCTGAGCCTGGGAGACCACCGGGGCCAGTTTCTTGGTGGTCATGGCAAATCCAAGGTGGCGCGTAGTCGCCGATCGCGCGAAGATCACTCCCGTGACACTGCCGGCGGCGTCGATCAACGGTCCACCGGAGTTTCCCTCCTGCACATCGGCGGCAAGATAATAGACCTCACGCGGGCTCGGGTTAGCTCCGTAGATGTCAGGGGAGTCGATTGTGGCTACGTTCTGCACCGCAGCCGGGCTGGAGACGAACGGTCCGCCGAGTGGATACCCGTCGAATACCGCGGACGCTCCGGTCGCGAGATCGGCGCCGAGAGGCAGTGGTGCGGTGGGTAGGCCGCTGACCGCGATGACGGCCAGGTCCTGCACCGCATCGAAATAGACGACACGACCGGTGTAAGTTCCCCCGGCAGGAGTGAGCACCACGGGTTCAGTCACACCGGCCACGACGTGGGCATTGGTGACGACCCGGCCCGATGAGGAGACGAATCCGCTGCCGGACTGGTTCTGGCCGCACTGGTAGGCGTTGCCGGTGATCTTGACGACCGACCGAGCGGACACCTGTTGCGAGGCGGTCTGCCCAGCACCTGGCACCGCTAGCGGAGTGCCCGTTCCGAGCGCTTCGAACAGCCGGGGAAGGCCATCGAGTGCGAACACCGACCGAACCTTCGCCTCTAGTGCCTTGACCGGATCCGGTGTGACCCGGTCGATCGCGGATACGACAGCCGATGATCCGATCGCCTGGGAGACGACGGGCACCCCGAGCGACCCGATCCCGAATGCGAGCATCGATACGACGAGGGCGGCACCGACGAGAGTGATCGCCGCACCGAAGAGACGATCGATGGCGCGCAGAGGCGTCTTATCGACACGGCGACGGATAACGCGGCCGAGGGCCGATCCCACAGCCTGGCCGAGAGCGATGAGTGCAACCACCACTACGAGGATTACCGGCAATCGCAACTGGGGATCGGTGACCCAGTTGGTCACGATGGGTATCGCGAAGAAGGAGGCGACAGCGCCCGCGACAATTCCTGCAAAACTGCCGAGACTGAGGATGAACCCACGCCGGAATCCGAAGATCGCGTAGGTGATGAGCAGCACGATCAGCAGAAGGTCGAGCACCTCGGAGCCGGTCATGCCGCTGTCCCTTCACCGCCCGCGCGCTCTGCCCGGCCACCGCCAAGTGTGCCACGAGACGCTGTAAACGATTCTCCGCGGCGTTGCTTCGCGGCGGTAGAGGGGTGGAGGGTGCGAGAGAAGTTCGGCGACTGTGCAAAGGTGAATACATGGATGAGTGCGACGCGATCGTTGTCGGTGCCGGGCCGAACGGCCTGGCCGCGGCCGTCGTGCTTGCCCGCGCCGGACTCTCGGTGCGGGTCTACGAGCGTGAGAACATCATCGGCGGTGGAGCGCGCACCGAGGAGCTGACCCTTCCGGGCGTGCTGCACGATGTCGGCTCGGCAGTCCACCCGCAGGCGCTGTCGTCCGGGTTCTTCCGAGCCTTCGAGCTCGAGAAGCGGGTCGATTTCGTGGTCCCCGAAATCTCCTATGCGCACCCGCTCGACGGTGGCCGCTCTGGAATCGCCTGGCGTGACCTCGATCGCACCGCGGACGACCTCGGTGTGGACGGCGCCGCGTGGAAGAGCCTGCTCGGTCCCCTGGTGGATCGGGCCGACAAGGTCGCGCAGTTCGCCGGTTCCCAGGTGTTGCAACTGCCCCGTCATCCGCTGACGCTCGCCCTGCTCGGCCTGCGAATCCTCGAGCAGGGTACGCGCGGCTGGGGCCTGCGCTTTCGGGAGGATCTGGCCCCGGCGATGCTCACGGGGGTCGCCGCCCATGCGATCCGACCGGTCCCGAGCCTCGCGACCGCGGCCGCTGGCCTCGTGCTCGCCACCGCCGGACATGCGCGCGGCTGGCCGATCCCGATCGGCGGCAGCCGGTCGATCATCGACGCCCTCGCGGCTGACCTGCTCGCCCACGGGGGCGAGATCGTCACGGGTACCGAGGTCACCTCGATCGCCGAGCTGCCGAAGGCGACGGTGGTGCTTTTCGACGTGACCCCGCGCGCCCTGTCCCGCATCGCAGGCGACCGGCTTCCCGACGGCTATCGCCGAGCGCTCGACCGTTTCCGCTACGGAAACGCAGTAGCCAAGGTCGATTTCGCGCTCTCTGCGCCGGTTCCCTGGACAGATTCCCGTCTTGCCGAGGTGGCCACGCTCCATGTGGGCGGCACCCGCACGGAGATGGAAGCCTCGGAGGCGGATGTCGCGGCCGGTCGCCACCCCAAGGACCCCTACGTGCTCGTGTCCCAGCCGACCCCATTCGATCCCTCCCGCGCGCCGCGTGGCACTCACGTTCTGTGGGCGTACACTCACGTTCCGCGCGGGTCGAGTGAGGATCGGGCCGAGGCGATCACCGCGAAGATCGAGCGTTATGCGCCGGGATTCCGGGACACGATTCTCGCGTCGGCGAGCCGAACCGCCCTCGAGATGGAGCAGCATAATCCCAACTACATCGGGGGAGATATCGGCGGGGGAGACGTGACGATCGCGCAACTGCTTGCGCGTCCGGTGCTATCCGCGACACCGTGGCGCACGGCCGCGCGCGGAATCTACCTGTGTTCGTCGTCGACTCCGCCCGGCCCCGCCGTCCATGGCCTCGGGGGCTACTACGCGGCCATGGCGGCCCTGCGGGATGAGTTCGGGGTGACCCGCCGACCCTTCCTCGGGCTGCAGTGATGCTCGGCCTGGACTAACGTCGCGGTGTGGCGGTGCCGCCGAGACATTTTTCGAACACGTCCGCGAGGATCACCTCCGTGAAGCACATACTGTTCCCACATGAGCGCTGTCCTGTCCCCGTGGTGCGACAGTCGGATGAGGCTCGGCGTGTTGCGGTGTCTCACGCCTCGACGAATGCGGTGATGTCGCTCGAGGACACCTGTCTTCCCGAGTCGCACGGCTGGCGAAGTTTTCACAACGCCATCATCATCGTCACGGTCGTTGCAATCGACCGGCTGGCCCCACTCGCCAGCGGTAAAAACAGGAGTCCTCTCGACCGAGCCCGCTCGAGGTCTCGCTGCGTGTGACACGCAATGTTCGATTGGGCCTGTGCGATAATCTATTTATGGATGCAGATAAGCAGCTTTGTGGTCGTTATCCGGACAGTCAATTCGTCGAGCTGGCAGCCGAGATCTTCGGGATGCTCGCCGACGCGACCCGGGTGCGAATCATCCTCGCCCTCCATGACAAGGAACTCTCGGTGAACAATCTGGCCGAGATCCTCGACAAGACGCCGGCATCGGTGTCGCAACATCTCGCGAAACTCCGCCTGGCCCGGATCGTCTCCACTCGACAGGCCGGCACCCGGGTGTTCTACAGCCTCGCTGACGAGCACGCGAACCAGCTGGTCAGCGACGCGATCTTGCAAGCCGAGCACAGCCTCGGCGGGTCACCCCGGCACCACCATCCCATTGATCGGCAGGCCACCGTATGAGCACTCCCCACGACCACTCCCACGACTCCGCAGTCCACGATCATGACCACGATGAGCACGAGCATGAGGATGCCTCTGGTCACGACCACCCGCACGATCACGATCACGGCGGTCACGGCGATCACGGGCACTCTCACCCGAAGGGGATAAGAGGATTCTTCTACGGTCTGTTCGTACCTCACACGCACGATGCTGCCGACTCGATCGACGACGCGCTCGAGGCCAGCTCGCAGGGTGTCCGGGCTCTAAAAATCAGTCTCTTTGTCCTTCTCGGCACCACGATCCTGCAATTCTTGATTTTTCTCATCAGCGGCTCTGTTGCCCTGCTCGCTGATACGATCCACAACTTCTCCGATGCACTCACCGCAGTCCCGCTCTGGATCGCCTTTATCCTCGGCCGCCGCATCGCCACTCGCCGTTACACCTACGGTTTCGGACGCGCGGAAGATCTCGCCGGCCTGTTCATCGTCGCTGTCGTCGCGCTCTCCGCGATCGTCGCCGCATGGGAGTCCATCAACCGCCTGTTCCATCCGCAGAGCCTGCACAACCTCGGGTTCGTCGCGGCCGCGGGACTGATCGGATTTGCCGGCAACGAAATCGTCGCCATCTATCGAATCCGGGTCGGCCAGAAAATCGGCTCAGCCGCCCTCGTCGCCGACGGGGTCCACGCGCGCCTGGACGGTTTCACCTCCCTCGCTGTGGTCCTCGGGGCTGTCGGCGTCATGCTCGGATTCCCACTCGCTGATCCCATCATCGGCATCATCATCTCCGCCGCGATCATCGTCCTGCTCTGGGGAACCACCAAAAGCATCGGGCGGCGACTCATGGATGGCATCGAACCCGATCTCGTCGACCGCGCCCGGCACGCCCTCGAGGAGACTCCCGGCGTCATCTCCGTGCCTCGGATCCAGCTCCGCTGGGTCGGACACCGCCTGCAAGGAGCGGCAACCATCCAGGTCGCCGACACAGCCCTCTCCGTTGTCGAGGGGACGGTTGATCAAGCCCAGCACAACGTCGAGCACGCCCTCCGCAACCTCGACGACCTGTCAATCCGCGCGGTGACGATGATGGGGTCCAACCACCAGTCGGAATCGGAGGTGGGTCCGGCTTGATTCGCCCGTGACACCCGCGGTGCCACAGGCGGGTCCCACTGAGAGTGGGCGAATTCCGCCGGTGGGATTCACTGTGCCCCGAAGCGTCCGGGTAACGCCGTCATCGTCAGTCGACCGCGACGACATCTGCCGTGACCGCCGCGACCGGTCGCGCCGGTGTGATCCTCACCTACCTCAATTCGATGACGCTCACTCGGACCGAAACAGTCGATTTCGGTTCGGCTAGATCAGGTCGCGCAACACCTGGTCGGGGCGCACGCCCCGTGTTCGTGCCCGCGCCGCCAGGCGCTCGAACTCGGCCGTGCTGAGTGTCACGATGACGTCCACCGTGTCAGGGCTTTCGGGCTCATCGAATTCGAACAGCACGACAGAGCGGTGAGCCACGGGAGTCGCTTCGACCAGGCGGGTGTCGGACGGCCGATCCACGGCGCGCTCACCGGGCCGCACGAAGCCGGGCCCCGCGGGAATCATCACCCCGTGCTGGTACGCCTCCGAGACGGCACGCGCTCGTTTATCCGCGGCTTCATTCAGCGGATGGTTCGCATGACCCTTCACCCATTCGAAGCGGTAGCGCCGACCTGGCAGTTCCGCATCGATCTCCTGGAGCAGTTCAACGTTCATCACCGGCTTACCGTCGGCTTTACGCCAGCCCTTTTTCTTCCAGCCGGGCATCCACTTGGTCACACAGTTGATGACGTACTGGCTGTCGCACAGGATCAGCAGGTCATCGTCGAGGTGCGCGGTCGCGCGGAAGAACTGGAGAACTGCTGTGAGCTCGGCCTGATTGTTGGTCGCATGTTTCCAGCCTCCGGCCGCCCAGCAGGAGTCATCCACGTACCAGGCCCAACCGGCCGGTCCGGGGTTGCCGAGGGCCGAACCATCGGCGGCGGCTCGGATCGTCATTCAGGCTCCCGGCGGTCTGGCGGTGTGGGATTGGTATCAATGCCGGCGGGCATTGCACTCCAGTCTGCCCCACCCGCAGCGATCGAATTCGTGGGTGCTACACGAGAGTGAACACTAAGAAAGGATTCCTGGCGGCAATTCGGCGCGCATCACGGCTTACCTCGCGGACTGCATGCACCGTGAGCACTGCACCGACGACGGCAAGAGCCGCGCTCACCTGCTGGCGTGGATCAGGGTGCACCTGTGACTGTCGCTCGGGCCTTCTCGCGCTTGAGCGCACGCTCGGCCTCTGCGGTCGCAGCTTCGGCGGGCGTCGGTGCGGTGCCTCCGCACGACCGCGGCTGCCACCACTGACCGGTGCCGTCGACGGGGTAATCAGCTTGCAACCGGTCGACCATCCCCTGCATTGTTTCTCGCAGCGCGTCGGTCACCTCTCGAGGATCTTCGGTTGGATTGACAGCGATCGGCGCTCCGAAGGCGAAGGAGATGGGCACACGGAATCGTGCCCGGAACGACACCGGGTGATTCTTGGTCATCAGGCGCTGCCCACCCCAGACCGCGACCGGGATCACCGGCACCCCCGCTTCGGCAGCGAGACGAACGGCTCCGGTCTTCAGTTCGCGAACTTCGAATGATGCGCTCACGCCCGCCTCGGGGAACACCCCGATGAGCTCGTCGGCCCGGAGCGCGTGCACGGCGACGGCGTAGGCCTCAGCTCCACGTTCCATGTCGACCGGGATATGGTGCATGCCGCGCAGAAGCCACCCGACCACTGGCTTGTCGAACGCTCGTTTGGTGGTGAGAAAACGGATGCGCCGACGGTTGTGTTTCCAGGTCGCCCACTCGACGAGGGCGAATTCCAGGTAGCCGAAGTGCGTCATTGCCAGCACGGCTCCGCCGGTGTGGGGGAGGTGCTCTAGTCCGGTCTCGATTCGGCGCAGTCGCCAGAACCCGAAGAGTCCTCTACCCAGAGTGATTGCTGAGCGGTAAATGGGCTCCGGACGCGAACCACGGACGGGTGACATGAGAAAAGCGTAGAGCCGAATTCTGCATGTTCGCGGTGCAAGATCGAACGTGCGCTGCAGGGAGACGCCGAGCATCGAGCCCCCGTGCGATACCCCCGTTTAGGCGTGCCCTTTTTTGGGGACTGTCGACCGTTCGAGCCCTCCGGTTAACGTAAGACATCCAAACCTGGGGGAAACAGTGACAGATCTTGCAGCGCGCAGAGGGGCCGAATTGAGGCGGCACGGTCGCGCGCAGGATGTCACAACCGGGAAGCCGCGACGCGCCGGGTTCCGCTTTCATGGTCTTTTCGGTCGCGGGGGCGCACCGGACACCATGCGGGGTTGGCGGTTTGAGGCTCCGACCGAGTTCGAACTCGGTCGCCTGTTGACGTCGCTCGACGATCGTTTCACCGTGCTCTGCGCATCGGATATCTTCGGTGAGCTCGATGCCGACTTCGTTGTCGTGGGTCCGGCCGGGATTTTCCTCATCTCGACACGCTCTCGAAGAGATGCCAAGTTCTGGGTCGACGAAGACGTGCTGTGGGTAAACGGGCACCCGACCGACCACGTGCGCGATGCACGCAGTGCAGCCGACCGGGCATCCGCTCGGCTGAGCACCATCATGGGCCAGTCCGTTCGAGCGACTCCGGTCATCGCGGTCATGAACCCCCTCTCTCTGTCGTTCGGCGGCGACCCCGCACAGCGCGTCGTTACCCTGCCCGCTGACCTGGTGGCGCAATGGCTCGCTGAGAGTCCCCGAACGCTCTCGGATGACGCTGTCGCCTCCCTCGCACTGGTCGCGGAAGAACGCGCCACGTGGGCATCGCTGCCGAGCGGCTCCAAACTGTTGGCCCGGGTACGCTGAGCGCACCGACCGCTCTGCTGCCACCCTTTCTGGGGCTGCCCGTTCTGGGGCTGCCCGTTCTGGGGCTGCCCAGCCATTCACCACCCGTCTAGCCTGAAAAGTATCGGAGCTTGGGGGAGCGATGGAAGACAAGGATTCGCGAGGCACGGGGCATACGGCCACGGCCGTTCAGGCCGGCCCATCGGATGCGATTTCGCCCCCCGAAGACGAGTCCCCGTTCTCAGGCCCGATCACCACTGGCCCATTGCTCCCGGGACTCTCGCTCAGCATCGCTTTCGACAGCGAGCCGTTCAATGCGCTCGAGCACACCGCAGCGCCGGAGCCAACAACGCGAGTCCATCTCGAGTCGATCGTCACTGGGTCGGACGCCTCGGCAGTCCAGAAACTTTCCGGGGCCCCGACTGCCGCGGCCCCGGTCGACGACTCCACGGTCGCCAGCGAAACCGGTTCCTGGTCCATCGAACCGCATCTCCGGGCACGCGGTCCGGCCTACGCAGTTTTGCAGGAATGTCTCGCCCGGCAGGAGGCGGCAACCGCGCGGGGTCGTCTCGGACATGCGCTCGGCCATAGTCCGCTGCATGCCGATGCCCGCAGCTGGTACAGCGGCGCACTCGGCGAGATCGTCGTCGCGAATGCACTCGCCCAGCTGGGCGACGCGTGGACAGTTCTGCACGAGGTGCCCGGCGGCTCAGGTAACTCGGACATCGACCACGTCATCCTCGGTCCCGGCGGCATCTTCACGATCACTATGAAGAACCATTCGGGCAAGAAGATTTGGATCGGGGGAAGCACATTCCTGGTGAACGGCTACAAGCAGGAGTACATGCGCAATTCGGCGCACGAGGCCGCGAGGGCATCCGGTCTCCTGAGCACTGTGACCGGACGTCCGGTCACCGTGACCCCGCTCATCGTGGTCGTGAATCCGGCGTCGATCACGACCGGACGGAAGCATCCCCGCGTCGCCGTGGTTTCCAGCAACACGCTTATGCGCTGGCTGATGAAACGCCCCCGGGTGATGTCGGATCGCGCCGTGGCCCATCTTTCGATGTTTGCCGAGGAGCGCAGCACCTGGCAGTCCGAGCCCGTGACGCTGAACGACACGACCGATGAACTGGCGCGGTTCGAACAGCTGCGACTCGAAGTGGATGCCGCCCGCCAGCGTTCCCGCCTGTGGCTCCTTGCGCTCGGTGTCTGTGCCATCCTGATCACCCCGGTGGCCCTGGCGCAGATCGTGCGCCTGCTGGTGTCGTTCCTGGTAGTGCCCGGCTGAGCTTCACTCGAATAAACTGAGCGCACCGCACTCGCCTGTGACATCCACCAATGGTGACCGCGAGACTTGGGATGATTCCCTCGCCGGGCGGGGAGGGCTCGCTTCGGCCTTGTGCTCGCCATCCTCGGAAGTATCGCCCTGGTGCTGAGCATCATCGGCCTGGTCACCGGAATCTTCATCGGAGCCCGGTCGGTGTTGCAAGACTGTGCCACCCGATCCCTCCGACCGGCGTAGCGTACATCCATGACGGAACAACAGCCCTTCGAGATCGAGCGCACTTTCGATGACTTCGAACTGCGGCGTTATCCCGACCATGTACTCGTACAGGTGACGGTGGAAGGTGACTTCCTCCGTGCCGGAAATCTCGGGTTCCGTCCCCTCATCAGCTATATCAGTGGTCGGAATGCGGATGCCGCGCGCATCCCGATGACCGCTCCGGTGACTCAGGAGCCGCTGCGCGCGCACACGCACACCGTGAGTTTTGTGCTGCCGGACGGGACCGATCCCGCGACGGTGCCGGTGCCCACCGACACCGCTGTCACGACCGTCGCCGTCGCGGCGGGTCGTGTGGCCGCTCGGCGTTTCGGCGGCGGATGGACGGATGCCCGCTTCGAACAGAACGGCGAGGCACTGCTGGCGGCCGTCGAGCGCGCCGGATTGCACCGCTCGGGCAATGTGTACTTCGCTCGCTACGACCCTCCATGGAAGCCCGGCTTCCTCAAGCACAATGAGGCGCTCGTGCGCATGGTGGAGTAGTCGGTGCCCACGCGCTAAGTTCGGGAGCTATGGGGCACAACCGGCAGAGGAACAGTGCGCTTCTGGTGGCCGGCACGTTCTTCATGGAGAATCTCGACGGCACGATCCTCACCACGGCGGCTCCGAGCATCGGTCGCTCACTCGGCGTTCCGTCGGTCGCGGTCGGCATCACGATCACGGCGTACCTGCTGACGCTCGCCGTGCTGATCCCGTTGAGTGGATGGATCACCCGGCGCCTCGGATCCCGTCGCATTTTCCTCGCCGCCATCGCGATCTTCACCCTCGCGTCGCCCCTCTCGCCGGCGGCATCATCACGACCTACTTCACCTGGCACTGGATCTTCCTCATCAACGTGCCGCTCGGCACTGTCGCGTTCATCGCGGCCCTGCGCCTGATTCCCGCGGAGGCGCGGAAGACTCCGCCGCCGCTCGACTGGATCGGGCTCGCGCTCACCTGCACGAGGCTCGGCTCGCTGGTCTACCTCGGCTCCCTGCTCGCCGAGCGCGACCCGGGGGTGCTCGCGATGATCGGCTGGGCGGTGGTGGGCGTCGGGCTGGTCGGGTTCGCCATCGTGCATCAACTGCGCACGCGGCATCCGCTGCTCGACCTTCGGGCACTGCGCATCGAGACGTTCCGGCTGTCTCACGCGGGCGGATCCCTGTTCCGACTCACCGTGAACGCGGTGCCGTTCCTTGTGCCCCTGCTTTTCCAGGATGTCTTCGGGTACACGCCGCTGCTCTCCGGTGCGCTGGTCCTCTTCGTGTTCGTCGGCAACCTCGCCATCAAGCCGGCAACGACCTCGTTGCTCCGCCGCTTCGGATTCCGGGCGGTGATCGTGATCGCCAGCGCCGCGGCAGCTGTGTCGATGGCGCTGATGGCGCTGCTGTCGAGTGCGACACCGGCGTGGCTCGTGATCGCGCTGCTCACCGTCAGCGGAGTGGCCAGGTCTGCCGGGTTCACCGCCTACAACACCATCGCCTTCGCCGACGTCGAGCGAGCCGAGATGACGGATGCCAACACCCTCGCCTCGACGCTGCAACAGGTCGCGGCGGGCTTCGGTGTCGCCGTCGGGGCGGTGGCACTGCGAGTGGGGGATGGTTTCGCTTCCGGGTCGGGCGCCTTCGGGTTCGCCTTCGGCGTGCTCGCAGTGCTCACGGCCTTCTCGACCGTGGAGGCCCCTGCTGCTGTCGTGGACCGCGGGGGAGAGCATCCGTCCGGCGCGGGCCCAGTATGCCGCAGTGTCATCCGGATCCCCCCCGGCTCGCGGAAGGCTGGAAACCACAACGGGGTGCTAAACTCGCAAGGTTGCCGTCCAACGGCCGCGGATAAAGAGAGCTCTCACATCCCGTGATGAGCACCGCGCAACGAGTGAGAGGGGCCATCTATGCCATTAGCACCAGATGCCAAGAAGACCATTATCGACGAGTACGCCACCCATCCTGGTGATACCGGTAGCCCCGAGGTGCAGGTCGCAATGCTGACCGCGCGCATCAAGGATCTCACCGAGCACTTGAAAGAGCACAAGCACGACCACCACTCCCGTCGTGGGCTGCTGCTGCTCGTTGGCCAGCGTCGTCGCCTGCTGGGTTACCTGCAGGACATCGACATCTCGCGCTACCGCACGCTCATCGAGCGTCTCGGCCTGCGCCGCTAGGCCTCGCTTCGATAGGCCTCGCTCGAGGGGAGCGTGTCGCTTGATCGAAAGCCCGTCCTGTTCGCAGGACGGGCTTTTTGCTGTCCCCGAATGTAAGTCGACGCAGAGGGTTCCGGGCTTTTGACCCGCTGGTAGAAAACCGTGTTTCGCTGGTAATTTTCTGTGAAGCCGCTCCAAGGAATCATCTGATGCCTTTTTGTGTTTACTACTTAGGTAACAGCACAGAAAGGTCCCACATGGGAAGAGTGAACGAAGAAGTAGAGGCCGAGAACGGTACCGTTCTCAAATACCAGCACCACGCCAACGGCCGGGGATTCGTCTCTCCGAAGGCGCGCGTGCAGCCAAGCACTTTTGTGGCCTCGACGGCCTACATCGAGGCTGAAGCGCGCATCGGCGACCACGGCACGATCGGATCGGGCAGTTGGATCGACCATGGCGTCATTCTCGGTGAGCGCGTGTTCATCGGGCAGAACGTGCACATCGGCCGCGACACTGTCGTGGGCAATGACGTGCGACTGGGCAGCCACTCGCGCATCGGCGCGAATGTGCGTATCGCCGGTGGAATGCGCATCGACGCAGACGCCCAGGTGGCCGATGCCGCGGTGCTCGGCACCCCGCACGAATCACCCGTGCCGGTAAAGCGCCCGGCCGGCCGGGTCAGCAGCTACGTGTCGGACCGCGCCGCGTAGTCCCGCCGCCAATGCGTACCCCTCCGGTTACGCGAGAGAGGCCGACCCGGTGGGGTCGGCCTCTCTTCTCGGTCAGTGGGTCTTCACCGGTTGACGGTCGGGACCTTCGACGATCACAGTGATCGCCGTGGTGGTCGGCACCGTGCTGGCGCCGTGGCCATCCATCTTCGCCAGCATCGACTCCAGGTACGGGCGCTGACCCGAAAGCACGGCACGCACCTGGACGACGTTGATCTGTCGGGTCCAGCGTCCGATGAGGAGGGTGGCTACCGCGTTTCCGGTGAAGTTGGTCACCGCGCGGGCTTCCGACATGAAGCGGTCGATGCCCACGATCACGCCGACGCCATTCACGAGGTCTGGTCGGTAGGTCTGAAGACCGCCCGCAAGCGTCGCAAGTCCCGCACCGGTAACCCCCGCGGCACCCTTCGAGGCGATGATCATGAAAGCGAGAAGGCCGATCTGCGCACCAATCTCCAGTGGCTTACCCATCGCGTTCGCGATGAAGAGCGAGGCCATCGTGAGATAGATCGCGGTGCCGTCGAGATTGAACGAGTAGCCGGTGGGCACGGTGATGCCCACGACTGACTTCGAGACACCCAAGTGCTCCATCTTGGAAATGAGACGGGGGAGCGCGGCCTCAGAGGAGGAGGTTCCCACGATGAGCAGGTACTCGCGTCCGAGATATCTCATCAGGCTGAAGATGTTCACTCCAGTGACGACCCGCAGCAGGGAGCCGAGGACCACGATGATGAAGACCGCACACGTGATGTAGAAGCCGACGAGGAGAGTCGCGAGACTCAGCAGCGCTCCGCTACCCGTGTTGCCGACCACCGCGGCGATCGCCCCGAAGGCGCCGATGGGGGCAAGCCAGAGCACCATGCTCAGGATCCGGAAGACCAGCGCCTGCAGCTTCTTGATCGCCTCGAGGGTGCTCGTGCCCTTTTCGCCGAGGCCCTGGAGCGCGAAGCCCACCAGCAGCGCGACGAGGAGGATCTGGAGGATGCTGCCGGAGGTGAACGAGGAGAAGAGGGTGGCCGGGATGATGCCGAGGACGAAGTCCGTGCCGCTCAGCGGCTCGCCGACAGCCTTATAGGTGGACGTGGCAATGTTGAGGCCCGTACCGGGGTGCAGCAGATTTCCCACCACGAGTCCGATCCCGAGGGCGAAGGTCGACATGATGAGGAAGTAGCCGATCGCGAGTCCGCCGATCTTACCGACGGTCGCTGCCTTCGCGATCGAGCCGACGCCGATCACGATCGTGCAGAAGATCACCGGGGCGATCATCATCTTGATCAGGAGCACGAATCCCTTACCGATCGGGTCGAGAGTCTTGGCGAACTCGGGGGCGGCGAGTCCCAGGATCGCGCCTGCGGCGACAGCCACGATCACCGCGATGTAGAGGTAGTGGTTACGGTCGATGCGGCGAAGCATCCCGCGCTTTGGCGTGCTCGGCGACTCTGCCATGGGAGTGTCCTGTCTCTCGGAACGTCTTTGTGCCCGACCTGCGGATGAGGTGTCCCAAAAGCCTGTTCGATAGAGCGGCGGGGCACTACTTGTGGTCATACTGATCACGAGAAAGGTGGGATTCATGGCGCGAGCCGAGGGGCGATGGAGCATCGCGAGCCGGGTCTTCGCCGTGCAACTCGTCGCCGTGATCGTGCTGAGCGGATGCCTCACGCTCGCCCTCTGGATCGTGTCGCGCCAGTCCGCCGACGACAGCGCCGCGCGACTCAGTCTCGGCATTTCGGCGACGCTCGCGCGCGATCCCTTCGTCATCGCCGGGGTGAAGGGGCCCGATCCCACAAGCCAGCTCGAGCCCTATGCCCTCGGTATCGTGAAATCGGCCGGTGTGGATTTCGTGACGATCATGGATACCGCCGGCATCCGCTATACCCATCCCGACCGCTCGCAGATCGGTGGCCGGTTTCTCGGCACCATCGACCAGGCGCTCCGGGGCAAGAGCCTCACCGAGACCTACACCGGCACCCTGGGTCCGTCGGTGCGGGCGGTCGTGCCGGTGATGCAGGGCGGAAGGGTGATCGCGATAGTGTCGGCCGGCGTCACCGTCGAGAGGGTGCTCGCCTCGCTCGCGCCGCGCATCCCGCTCGTCATCGGCGTCGCGGTGCTGCTCGTCGCTCTCGGAACTGTCGGCGCGTTCGTTGCACGCCGATCGCTCAGCCGGGTGACCGGATCGATGCGTCCAGCCGAGCTCTCCCGCATGGTCGGATACTACGAGTCAGTAATGCACTCGGTGCGGGAAGGGCTCATCCTTACTGACGACCGGGGACGAGTCGTGCTCTACAACGACGAGGCGGCAGACCTCCTCGGCCTCCCGCCGACCGAAAGCGATCGACCCCCCTCGACAGTGTCGGAGCTCGGGCTGCCGGCGTCGATCGCGGCACTCATCGAGAGTCGGGCGCGCATCGTGGAGGAGTCACACCTCGCAGGGGATCGTGTGCTCCTCGTCAACCAGGAACCCGCGAGTACCACCGGCACTCGAACACCCACCCCTCTCGGCAGCCTCACCACACTCCGCGATCTCACCGAGGTCCAGCGGCTATCGGGGGAGCTCGAATCCGTGCGCACTCTCAGTGATGCCTTGCGCTCGCAGACCCACGAATATGCGAACCGGCTGCACACGGTGGTGTCGTTGCTGGAGCTTGGTCGCACCCGAGAGGCGATTGAGCTGATAGCGCAGGAGACGGAGACCAGCCAGTCGCTCGCCGACGACATGGTCGGCGCCTCGTCCGAGCCGGTGCTCGCCGCACTATTGTTCGGCAAGGTCGCTCAGGCGGGTGAGCGCGGCGTGCAGCTGCGGCTTGCTGTGGACGACGTGCTCGGGACATCCGTCCTGTCCACTTCGGAGCTCGTCTCGGTGGTCGGCAATCTCGTCGACAACGCCATCGACGCTGCCGCCGGGGGGCCCTCGCCGGCCTGGGTCAGCGTGCACCTCGCTTCAGACCATGCCGCAGGAGTCGTCGAGTTCACTGTGGCAGACAGCGGACCGGGCATCGACGTAGACCATCTCGGCCTCATCTTCGATCGCGGTTTCTCGACCAAGCCGGCGGATGCCGCAGGTCGCGGTTTCGGCCTCGCGGTGGTGCACGAAATCCTGGCTCGACGCGGGGGAGCGGTCGAGGCGTCGACCCCTGATCCGACGGGCGCCAGGTTCGTCGCCCGGTGGCCGGTAGCCGACGGCGGACCGACGTGATCCGCACCCTGGTCGTTGAGGATGACGCCCTCACAGCCGAGGCTCATGCGGACTACCTCGGCCGCATAGACGGCTTCGAACTCGTCGGTATCGCGCGCACGGCGGCCGTCGCCCAGGCGACGATCCGCGGCTCGGTTCACGGCGCTTCCATTGACCTCGTACTGCTCGATATGAACCTTCCCGACGGCCACGGACTCGAACTTGCCCGGCGAATCCGCTCATCGGGTATTCCGGTCGACATCATCGCGATCACCGCCGTTCGCGAGACGGATGTGGTGCGCACGGCGATCTCAGCCGGTGTCGTCCAGTACCTGATCAAGCCGTTCTCCTTCGCCGTATTCCGCGACCGCCTCGAGTCCTATCTCGAGTACCGGCGAAAGCTCGAGTCCTCCGGCACCGCGACTACCCAGGCGGACATCGATGGGATGCTCGCCTCCCTGAGGCCGACGGCGCCCGCCACCCTGCCCAAGGGGCTTGCGGCACCCACCCTGGCGGTCTTCGTCGCCTACCTCAGGGCCGCGCCGGGGCCGGTGTCCTCGGTGCAGGCGGCAGGGGCCCTCGAGCTCTCCCGGGTCACCGCTCGTCGTTATCTCGAGCACCTTGCCGACAACGGTCGTGCGATCCGAACGCCGCGCTACGGTGCTCCCGGTCGCCCGGAATTTGAGTACCACTGGGTGGTCTGATTCGGTGCGGGCCGGTGACTGTTCACCAGCGACGTGTCTGGTTGGCTTCGACGCGGAACATTTCTGACGCGAGGGAACAGTCGGGTGATCGACGACGCTCGATAGCATTCACCCATGGCTTTCTGGAATCGTTCGCCCGTCGACCTGTCCCTTCCCAAGGATGACCGTGGTTCGGGCTCCTTCGACGAATACAAGTACAACCTGCTTCCCCACAGCGTCCGCACGACCCTGCGGCTCGCCAACAGCACTCCATGCCAGGACGAACTCCAGCGCATCATCGACAGCGGTGAGGGTGAGCTCGAGACGGCTGTTTCGCGCCGGAGCCCGGAAGAGGAGCGCACGGATGCTCCGATGGACATCCGACTGTTCTCGGGATCACGCGTCACCGGCGTGGTGGGCACGATCCCGCGCGGACTGGAACCGGTGGTCGATGAGGCACTCAGCCGCCTCGATGGAGCCGGTAGGAAAGCCCGCATCCCGGCCTCCGTGCAGAAGACACGCAGCGGATGGCGGGTGGACCTGCTCATCGGACAGACGCGCTGAGTCGCCCGCGCTGCACCCCTCACGCTCGCCGTTTCCGGGTGTTGCCGTGGGAAGATGATCTATGGCGATCTCCCTGAGACGCACCCGTGCATCGGCGCTCATCCGCAGGGTCTGCGTGGAACGCGTGCTTCGGGGACCTATCGTGCTGCTGCTGGGTATCGTCCTCCTCGCCGGATGCGCCCCGACCACCGGTCCTGCCGAGCTCTCGTCTGCCGAGCGAGCCACCATCCGTGTCGACCTGCAGACTGAACACTGGAAGATCGTGTCCTCACGGTTTCCCGACGCGACGCGCCCGCAGCTCGCGGTCGTTCACACGGCGCATGACGGCAACTGGCAGGCGTCGATAGTCGACTGCTTGCGTGCGGAAGGCTTCACCGTCTTCGTTGACGGCCGCTACTTCCAGTTCGGCCGCACTGCAGGACGAACCCCCGAGGACTTCGTGATTGTGACCTACCGGTGCGCCTCTCGCTACCCCACAGCTGAGGAGGTCATGAGGTTTCTCGACCGTGATCGCCTCGAGGCCCTCTATCGCTATTACGTCGGCACGGTGCGACCCTGCCTGTTGGTATCGGGCGTGCCCTCGGAGGCTCCGCCCACGAGGTCTACGTTCCTGCTGAGCGTCCGCGCGGGCGACAGTTGGAATCCATATCGGCTCGCTTGGAAAAGCTTCATGCCGGCGTCACGGCTCGCCTTCATCCAGCAGCTCTGTCCGCCCCTGCCCGGATGGATGGATCTTGCCCAATGACATCGTCTCCTCCGCCCGCACGACCAATCACCAGACTCCGCTGGCACACTCTCGCCATGGTCCGACTTCGATCGACGGTGGTGATCGCAGTCGTGATCAGCGCGGTGGCGCTGGGGATCTCCGTGCTCAGCGGGTTCGCACCGGTGACCGGCGATCCGGGTGCCACCCCGATCACGGAACGCCAGCGTGCATCCATTCGCACCACGATTCTTGATTCGAAGTGGTCGCAGGTCGCGGGCGAGTACCCCGAGGCCATCCGCCCGGAGGTCACGATGGCGCCCACCGTGCCCGATCATGACTGGGCGTCCGCCATAGTGCAGTGCCTCGAGTTGGGCGGTATCGTCGCAGACATCGTCAACGGCGTACCCACTTACGGCAGCGCGGGCCAGAGCCCGCTCGAGGTAGCGGTTCGGTTCTACCTGTGCGAGGCAGGGCATCCGTCCGAGTCCCAGGTCGCCTCCCACTTCACCCCATCGCAGTCTGTAGCGCTCTACGACTACTATCTGCGGGTGGTGCGTCCCTGCCTGCTCACGGCGGGGGCTCCCTCGCCGGCATCACCCGACCGATCGGCTGTGGCTAGCCTCGCTGGGCTCGCTGGCTGGAACCCCTACCAAGTGATCTGGACGAGAGGCATGCCGGCCACGACCCTGGCCTACCTCCAGCAGCGTTGCCCGCCGACACCGGCCTGGCTCAACCTGGGGCCGTGACGGTGACCGCCCGTCGCGCGCTCGCCGCGATTGCGGCAGGGTCGGTACTTCTCCTGCTCGCGGGTTGCGCGCAGGCGCCGGTACCCGATCCGCTCGGCCCTCAGCGTCGGGCGCAGATCCGCCAGGCGATCCTCGATGCGCACTGGGCACGTGTCGTCGCGGACTACCCCGACGCGATCAGGCCGTCGGTTCCCACCATGAAGCCGGTCAGCGACCATGACCAGCCCGCCGCGGTGATGGCCTGCCTGCGGTCGAGCGGGATTCCGGCGTCGCCCACCGACAACGGGTTTCGCTACAACTCCAGTCTCGGCCAGTCCCAGCTCGAGTTCGAAGCGGTGCGATACGTCTGCTCCGCGAGTTCCCCATCCGAATCGGAAGTGGAGTCCTACCTGAGCGGCAGTTCCCGCGCGGCCCTCCTCGACTACCAGCGCACGATCGTGAGGCCGTGCCTGCTCGCGGCCGGTGCGATGTCAAAGGCCCCTCCCGACGGGGGGCCGGCCTACTACCTCTCTGCCGCATTGGCGGCGTGGAGTCCGTACACGCAGATCCTCGCGTCCAAGCCCCATGCTGGAACGGTCGCTTATCTCGAGAAGCGGTGCCCCCCTCTTCCGTCATGGCTCGAACTGGCCGGGTCGGGACTGTTCGATACCGGTAGGCCCTGATGCCTGTGCAACCGGGAACATCAGCTGCGCGCTGCGCCAGGAACGCGGGTCCACTGTCCGACCGCGCCCGGCAACCCGCACCCAGCGATCGGTGCGAGAATTCCGGGATGCACAGGCTTTCGGTGTCCGCTCGGACAATCACCCTCGCGGTTGCCCTGTGCGGCACGCTTGTGCTGTCGTCGTGCGCCTCTCCGGCGGCGGTCGTGCCGTTGACCACCGCCCAGCGCATCGAGCGACTCCAGGAGGGTTTCGACCGTTACTGGCAGACCATCGCATCACGCTACCGGGATGCCGAGCGGCCCGTGGTGTCCATCGTGCAGATCCAGGAGGGAGCCACCCTCGCGGCAGTGCTTCGCGCCTGCCTCCGGCGACAGGGCACAACGGGGATATCGGTCTCATCGGATGGCACGATCGGAGTTGATCGCTCGGCCACCGTGTCGACTCCCGCCCAGCTCGAGAACCAGGAAGTCGCACTGTTCACCTGCTCGGTCGAATATCCGCGACGAGACCTCTACGACTCGTTCCTGAGTGATTCACAGCTCGGCGCTCTGTGGGACTACTACGTCGGCTTCCTGCAACCGTGCCTCAGCCTCTCAGGTCACCCAGTGTCGGATGCTCCCACTCGCGCTCGATTCATCGCGACCTACTACGACGGATCACGCTGGAACCCCTATCGCGGCATCTCCTATGCGTCGCCTCGGGCCGGTGATCGCGACATCCTGCGGCGATGCCCCGCCAACCCCGGCTGGATCAGCAAATGAGGCATCTCGCCCGACCCTGCCCGGCCGAGCTTCCCCAGTCCTTACGCATCCCGAATACACAAGCATCTCGAACGCTCAGGATGGTGGGGCATGCTTCGTTGATGTTTCGACGACACCCCGTCCTCAGCCTCGCGACCGTGGGGTACCTCGTAATCGTCGGCTGGTCCACGCTCGGTCCGCAGCCGATCAACACCGGAAATGGCTACTGGCTGTGGCGTGCCCTGCGATTCTTCTCCAGCCACGAATCCACTCTCTGGTTGACCTACGATCGCGTCGAATTTCTCGCAAACGTGGGCATGTTCGTGCCGATCGGCATCTTCTTCGTGCTGTTGTTCGGGCGTCGCATGTGGTTGATGAGCATCATCGGTGGGGTGCTGCTCACGCTCGGGATCGAGTTCGCCCAGCGGTTCATCCCGGGCCGCGTCTCCGATGTGCGCGACCTCGTGGCCAACAGCCTCGGCACGGTCGTTGGTGTGCTCGTCGCACTTGTCCTCACCCAGGCGAAGGCACGGCGGCTGCGAATCCAACGCGCCTGATCCGAAGAGCTCAGCCGCTGGAACCGTTTCTCATCAGGTCGACGGTCGTACCCGGCCGCCGCCAGCACGGGCCCGGCGGAGAGCAGCAGGCTGCCGGGGCGAACTCTCGCACGGCACGCCCAGCGCTGCGCCCCGCCAGTCGGATGCCTCATCCTAGGTTCGGACGGGCGCGGCTGGTACAGTTAGAAAGGCTGTCTGGATTGTTCTGTCGCTTGCGATGGTCGACCGGCAGCCACTGGAGCAGGCTGGCACGAGGCTGGTCAGTAGTGGTGAACTCCTGAATCACCTGCGATTCAGTGCTTTTCTACTGTTGGCCAGAGCTGCGTGTCGATGTGGATTACCCGCATACGACACCACCGCCAAAGCGCCGTCATCATGTCGTGCGCCCCTTTCTGCCGATACTCCTGCTCTGTGACGAGTCGCGACCCACACGGGGTTACGACGTAAAACAAAGGAGATAACCCCCCTATGGAGGGTCCAGAAATCAAATTCGCCGAAACCGTTCTCGATAACGGCAAGTTCGGCACGCGCACGGTCCGATTCGAGACCGGTCGCCTCGCTCAGCAGGCGCAGGGTGCCGTCGCCGCGTACCTCGATGAAGAAACCATGATCCTGTCTGCCACCTCGGCGGGCAAACACCCCCGCGACGGCTTCGACTTCTTCCCCCTCACGGTGGATGTCGAAGAGCGTTCGTACGCCGCTGGCAAGATCCCCGGTTCGTTCTTCCGTCGTGAAGGACGCCCGTCGACCGAGGCAATCCTCGTCTGCCGCCTGATTGACCGCCCCCTGCGTCCGACCTTCGTCGAAGGTCTTCGCAACGAGGTGCAGATCGTCATCACCGTTCTGGCCATCGCGCCGGACGAGTTCTATGACGCTCTAGCGATCAACGCGGCGAGCCTCTCGACGCAGATCTCGGGCCTGCCGTTCTACGGACCGGTGGGCGGCATCCGCCTCGCTCTCATTGGCGACCAGTGGGTCGCCTTCCCCAAATATTCGCAGCTCGAAGAGGCCGTCTTCGACCTCACCGTCGCCGGCCGTCTCACCACGGACAACGACGGTAACGAAGACGTCGCCATCATGATGGTCGAAGCCGAGGCCACCGAAGGCAGCTGGGATCTCATCAAGGGCGGGGCCACCAAGCCCGACGAGACCGTCGTGGCCCAGGGTCTCGAGGCATCGAAGCCCTTCCTCAAGCAGCTCATCAAAGCTCAGCTCGAACTGGCCGCGCAGGCCGCCAAGCCCATCGCCGATTACCCGGTCTTCCCGCCGTACGAGCAGGCTACCTATGATGCCGTCGCCGGTTTTGCCTACGACGAGCTCAAGGGGATCTACCAGATCGCCGACAAGGTCGAGCGCCAGAATGCGGATGACGCTCTCAAGGACCGCGCGAAGACTCATGTCCTCTCGCTCGTCGAGCAGGGTTCCCTTCCCGAGAGCGCGAACGGCCAGGTCGGAGCCGCCTACAAGTCGGTGACGAAGAAGATCGTCCGCGGTCGCATCCTCACCGAGGGAGTGCGCATCGACGGCCGTGGCCTTTCGGACATCCGAGCCCTTGATGCCGAGGTGCAGGTCATCCCGCGCGTTCACGGATCCGCGATCTTCCAGCGTGGAGAGACCCAGATCCTGGGTGTCACCACACTGAACATGCTCAAGATGGAGCAGCAGATCGATTCCCTCGCCCCGGTGAAGAAGAAGCGTTACCTCCACCACTACAACTTCCCGCCCTACTCGACCGGTGAGACCGGTCGTGTCGGTTCGCCGAAGCGTCGCGAGATCGGGCACGGCTTCCTCGCCGAGCGCGCCCTCGTTCCGGTTCTGCCGCCACGCGAGGAGTTCCCCTATGCGATCCGCCAGGTTTCTGAGGCACTGTCGTCCAACGGGTCCACGTCCATGGGTTCCGTCTGCGCCTCGACCCTGTCGCTGCTGAACGCCGGAGTGCCGCTGCGCGCCCCGGTCGCCGGCATCGCGATGGGCCTCGTTTCCGATGAGGTCGACGGCCAGACTCGTTACGCGGCTCTCACCGACATCCTCGGTGCGGAAGACGCCCTCGGGGACATGGACTTCAAGGTCGCCGGCACCAGCGAGTTCATCACCGCGATCCAGCTCGACACCAAGCTCGCCGGACTCCCGTCCTCCGTGCTTGATGGCGCGCTCAAGCAGGCCAAGGAGGCACGCACCGCGATCCTCTCGGTGCTGAATGCGGCGATCGACGCTCCAGACGAGATGGCCCCGACCGCGCCCCGCGTGATCTCGGTTCAGATCCCGATCGACAAGATCGGCGAGCTGATCGGCCCGAAGGGCAAGACGATCAACCAGATCCAGGACGACACCGGAGCCGACATCTCGATCGAGGATGACGGAACCGTGTACATCGGTGCTGTCGACGGCCCATCGGCCGAGGCGGCTCGCGCGGCGGTCAACGCCATCGCGAACCCGCTGAACCCCGAGGTCGGCGAGCGATTCCTCGGAACCGTCGTCAAGATCGCGACCTTCGGTGCGTTCGTCTCGCTCACCCCTGGCAAGGACGGACTACTGCACATCAGCGAGGTCCGCAAGCTCGCCGGTGGAAAGCGCGTCGAGAACGTCGAAGACGTGCTCGCGGTCGGCCAGAAGATCCAGGTGGAGATCACCAAGATCGATGACCGCGGAAAGCTTTCACTTGCTCCGGTCGAGGCTGAGGATGCTGACGCCGCGAACACCGAGGGTAGCAATGCGGGCGCCGAAAGCGTCGACGTCACGACTGAGGTCTAACTCCCCGCTGGACGAGAAGGTCGCTCGCGGCCGTTTCGAAATCACAGCTAAAAGCCCGCCCCGGCATCACTGTCGAGGCGGGCTTTTTCGTGCCTCTCAATAGCGGTCTACTTCCATGGATGCCAGTCTCTGGCGCGCCCGGTCGAGAAGGTCGGTTCCTTCCTCCTGGCCGAGTCCCGAGAGCCGTGTGCGCGCAGCGTTGCGAGCCGCTTCATATTCAAGCACGCGTGAAATTGTGTCTCGGAGCGGACGGATGATGCCCCGGCAGCGAGGTATGCGGCGTTGTTGCGCTTCGCAAAGCGAAGTGACCGGGGACCAGCCCAGTAATGCACATCGTGCTCGATTAGCCACGCATCATCGACTGTGACGAGCTCACCCGTGAATCCCACGACGTCGCTCACCCCGGAGAGGAAATTGTCGAACGCATGGCTCTCACCGACCGCGGTCACAATTCCGGTAACGCCACTAATCCCGGCCGCAACGATCCACGCGGCCAGGTCGCCGACATCGATGACCTGCACGAATCGGTCGCGGTTGTCGGCGCGAGAACACGACCGCCGCGTCGCAGCCGAGCCGGCCAGTACCCGAATCGGTCGCTCGGGTCTCCGGGTGCAACGATCAGTCCGGGCCGCGCGATGAGGAGCCTGTCGCCGACACGGGCAGTGCTGACACGCTCAGCGGCCACCTTCGCTTGTGCATAGTCGGTCGGGCCATCCGTCTCGACAGGCTCAGTTGTCTCGACAGGCTCAGTTGTCTCGACAGGCTCAGTTGTCTCGACAGGCTCAGTTGTCTCGACAGGCTCAGTTGTCTCGGCACGCTCAGCCGGCTCGACAGGCTCAGTTGTCTCGACAGCTCCGGGCTCATCATTCCGTCCGTACGCGGATACCGTCGCCACCATGGTCCAGTGGCGCGCACGGTCGGCGAGCGCGTCCAGGGCCGATTCGACCAGGTCCAGTTCGTTGGCGAGCTCGATGAACTCGTCCCACTCGCCGTCCAGCCGGTCATAGGCGCCAGTCAGGGTTCGGTCGGCCTGAACGAAGTGCGCGCCCTCCGGTACCGCGCCGGAATCGCCACGGGCTAGGCACAAAACCACCGCACCATTCAGGAGCGCTGTGTGTGTGCGATCTCCCTGCCGAGCCACGCTGGTCCTCCCAGCACCACCGCACGACGCATGCCTGAAGTCAACGCGATCCGCGTCCTACCGTCGTCACGGTTCGCTATCGGCAAGGCAGTGGGGCCTGAGCGCTACTCACCAGCACCGTCTTTCCCTCACGGCCATCGATCGAGTTGGTAGTCGTTGTGACTTCGTCGCTGGCAAAGTCGCAACGACTACCAAGTCGATTCAGATTGCCGGTGTGGTGTCGGCGGGGTGCCTGCCGGAACCGAAGCCCGGTCTCTGAGGCCGTGCTCACAAGATTCAGCTTCATAACTCCTGCAGGATTAATCGGCCGCTGCCGTGAAGCCCGAAAAATCCGGGGTTTGCCGGCGGAGTAGGTGCAAATTGCAGGAGTTATGCGGAATGACGGAGGGTGACGAAATTGGTCATACCGAGAGAGTCTGGGTACTCCGCGCAGCGCTGGACCGCAACGCGTGGATGCGTAACAGTGCCTCCGCGAGGCCGCCGAGGGTGGACTCGACGGCATCCGCGGCATTCTTCAGGGGGCGACCCGAGCACTGCCCGCGAGCGGCACCCTAGCTCGCCGGAGTCTCCGCCGTGCCCATGAGTTGTGCACGACCGATGATGTGGCCGCGGAGCATGAACCCGAGCACGGCAGGCGTCGCGCCCGCGGGAATGTCGAGTCTCTCGACATCCAGCGCGCTCACGGTGAAGAAGTAGCGGTGTACTCCGTCGCCGGGCGGGGGAGCGGCGCCGGTGAACTCCTCACTGCGCAGCTCGTTGGCCATCATGACGGCCTGCGGTGGGAGTGACCCGCCTGCGGGGAGTTCGGTGGTCGAAGCCGGGATGTCACGCACGGCCCAGTGCCAGAATCCACTTCCGGTGGGCGCGTCGGGGTCGTAGACCGTCAGGGCATAACTCTTCGTCGTATCGGGCGCGCCACTCCAACGCAGCGACGGCGCACGGTTCCCGCTATCAGCCCTCACCCACTCGGGCACAGGGTCGCCCTCGGCGAAATCGGAGCTCTCGAGGAGAAAAGTCGGTACCGGGGGGAGGCGCCAGTTGGGGTCGTTCGTCATTATCTTCATCCTTCGGTTAGTGAACGGTCGCCCACCGATATGACAACGGAGGCGGTCCCTCTGTCGCCGGTCGGAGTCTTGACGACAGTGTGTCGATTCCACCGTACGCCCTCGACGGTGGCCTCTCGGGAAGCTGTATTCCCCCACGATTCGAATGTAGAGACCACACCTCGGCGGCACCGGTGGATGACTCGACGGTTGGATGGCCATCGGGTGAACTCACAGGCTCGACTGTCCGGTCTCGAGCAGATAACAATTGTTTCGGCATACGGCGTATTTAGGGCCAGCGACCTTGATTTGTCACCATCCGCCTCTATTGTCGAAACCACGGGGGCGTCGATCGAATCCGCGTTCGATGCTTCGGTGTCGAATGTGACGAACGCGATGAGAGAGAGTTCTGGGAATGGTCATGGCGCAGGTACTGCCGCCCGAATCGGTGGCTTCCGAGCTCGCGATTTCCGCGGGCCTTCCGACACTTGAGGTATCGCTTCCGATTCGCCGACCGCTCGGCCAGTCAGCATTGCGGGTATTCCCCCTCGCGATCGGCGGCAACGTTTTCGGGTGGACAGCGGATGGCGGCGCCACCAACGACATCCTCGACACTTATTTCGACCACGGCGGCAACTTCATCGATACGGCCGACTCCTATGCGGCGGGTCGCAGTGAGATCATGATCGGTAACTGGATGCGCGACCGGCGGCTGCGTTCGGGCATCGTCGTCGCGACGAAGGTGGGCAAGAGTGCCGACAATCCTGGTGTCACCGCGAAAGCGATCAGCCGATCGGTCAACGCTTCGCTCGAGCGACTGCAGACGGACTACATCGACCTGCTCTACCTGCACATCGACAACCCCGATGTGCCGTTCGAAGAGACGCTCCTCGCGGTGGACGACCTGATCCGGGCGGGGAAGGTGCGTCACTTCGGTGTGTCCGACCACTCGAGCAACCGCCTCGTCGAAGCCCGGGTGATCGCGGCCCAGCTCGGTGTAGCCCCGATGCTTGCCGTGCAAAACCACTACAACCTGATGCATCGCACCGCCTATGAGGGTGATCTCGCGCGAGTGGCGTCCCAGCAGCGTCTTGCCGTCATGCCGCGGTTCGCTCTCGCGAGCGGATTCCTCACCGGCAAGTACCGTACGAAAGCCGATCTTGGCAAGAACAATCGCGGCTCTGAGCTAGCCAATCACCTGTCCAAGCGCGGCCAGCGGGTGCTCGCCGTGCTCGACCAGGTCTCACGCGAACATAAGTCGAGCGTGGCCACCATAGCTCTTGCCTGGCTGCTCTCGAAGCCCGGCATCGTCGCGCCGGTAGCGAGCGCGAGCCGGCCCGAGCAGGTGCTCGAACTGGTGGCCGCGGCGAAGATCCAGCTGAGTCGACACCAGGTGGCCGAGCTGGACCGGGTTTCGGCCTAGTTTCGGCCCACTCGCTGGCGAACGCGCAGGTTAGTCCCTGGTGCGTTCCAGAACGCGATTCGCGACCCGCACGAAAGCGGTCGTCGCGGCGATGGGATCTCCGGCGTAACCCCCGGTCATGACACCATCGCGGGCCAGGACGAGATCGTCTCCACCGTCACCGGGCAAGGGATGCCCTAGATCCTTCAGCAGCCCGCTGAGAGTCTCCGCGTACCATTCGCGGTGATCGGAAACGATCTGGCGTACGGCATGACGGGAGTCGGTGAATTCGGTTGCGGCGTTACCGAACGCACATCCCCGGAAACCGGGGGAGACGACGTCCGCCACGGTCAGGTCGATGAGAGCCCTGAGGGCAGACTTCGGATCATCCTTCTGACGGATTACCTCATCCACGGCCTCGCGCGCGAGCGAGTGGCGCTGCGAGATATATTCCACGATAAGGCGGTCCTTCGACCCGTAATGCTTGTAAAAGGTGGCCTTGGTCACGCCGGATTCACTGATCAGACGGTCGATTCCGACGCTGCGGATGCCGTCCTCGTAGAACAGGCGATTCGCGGTCTCGAGGATGCGGCGCTTCGCCGGGGCGTCAGAGGAACTGCGGGTTCCAACACCCCAGGGGGCACGCTGGCCGATCGGAAGAGTATCGACAATCGGCACAGCGTGGCTCCCTCAGGCTAGTCGGCTAGGTGTCCTCGAAGCCGTTCGGCAGCTAGCCGGACTTTTGGGGGGATGTCCGGTGTTGTTGCCCCGCAAATTTCGGGTTTGCGGTTCTACAGTTACTCAGGTGGTCGCTCCGCTCGGGAGCAGAGGTTTGGGCTAATTTCGGGTCGTTAGCTCAACATAAAGAACAGTAACACGGAGTTGAGGACAGACAACTCTGTTTGTCCTCTTTATTCTATTCGTTCTACCCCCCAGTACGGGGGGTAGCCCTGCAGGCAGTGGGCGTGCCGGTGAGGTAGGCTCGGTTCAATGAACGGTGCCGTCCCGCTTCCCCTCGACCTCGCTGAACTCCGCATCACCTCGTCAGGAGATTCGCTCGTACGGCGTAGTGTACTGACGAGTGGGGTACGCATCCTCAGTGAGCACGTGCCCGGTGCGCGAAGCGCCACCGTCGGTTACTGGATCGCGGTCGGATCCCGCGATGAGCTGCCGGAAACCTTCGGTAGCACCCACTTCCTCGAGCACCTGCTCTTCAAAGGCACCGCGGTGCGCACAGCCCTCGACATCGCCGTGAGCTTCGACGCGGTCGGCGGCGAGCACAACGCCATGACGGCCAAGGAATACACCTGCTATTACGCAAAGGTACAGGACCGCGACCTTCCGATGGCCATCGACGTGCTCTCCGACATGATCACCTCTTCCCTCATCGACGCGGATGAGTTCGAAACCGAGCGTGATGTCATCCTCGAAGAGCTCGCCATGGCCGACGACGATCCCTCGGACGTCACGAGCGAGCGATTCTTCGAAGCGGTGCTCGGTGACCATCCGCTTGGCCGACCGATCGGGGGAAGCGCGGAGACGATCCGTGCCGCCACGCGGGACTCGGTGTGGAACCACTACCGGACCAACTATCGCGCACGCGACCTCGTGATCACGGTCGCCGGGGCCGTCGATCACGACGAGCTCGTCACCGCTGTGCAGCGCGCTCTCACCGCCGCAGGCTGGGACCTCGAGACCGAGGCAACGCCGGTCGAGCGGAGGGATGCCACCCTGGGAGTGATCCAGCGCGGAAGTCCGCTCGTGGTCGTGCAGCGACCTATCGAGCAGGCGAATATCCTCATGGGCGTCTCCGGGATCCCGGCCTCCGACGACCGCAGGTCCACCATGGCGGTCCTGAACTCGATTCTCGGTGGTGGAATGTCGTCGCGACTGTTCCAGGAGATCCGAGAAAAGCGCGGTCTCGCGTACTCCGTCTACTCCTTCTCCCCGAGTTATTCGGATGCCGGCCTCTTCGGTCTCTACGCCGGATGCTCTCCGGCCAAGGTCGGCCAGGTGGCCGAACTGCTGCTGGGGGAGTTCCGTCGCCTCGGCACCGGCGGTGCGACCGATGACGAGATGCGCCGTGCTGTCGGCCAGCTGAGCGGGGCATCCGCTCTCGCGCTGGAAGACTCCGACACCCGGATGTCGCGGCTCGGCCGTTCCGAGATCACCCTCGGTGAATATGCCGATCTCGACGAATCACTGAGACGACTCGCCCTCGTCACGCCTGAGGACGTGCGCGCCCTCGCCGTCGAGCTCGCTTCACGGCCGCTGTCTATCGCCGCCGTCGGCACAATCGAGGCGTCGGTCTTCGACGGCGTCGTCGACCGGGCCATCTCCGCCTGACCCCTTTTTGTCATCCCTGCCGACCGCCAAGAGGAACAACGATGTCCCACTTCATCTATCTCGTGCGCCACGGCGAGCAGCAAGATGCCGAGCACGGCATGCCGGACGGCCCGCTCTCCGGCCGCGGCACCCGCCAGGCCAAGCTCATCGCAGGCCGGCTGAGCGGAGTGCCGTTCACCGGGGCGTGGCATTCACCACTGCAGCGGGCGGAAGAGACCGCAAACATCATGACGGCCAGCATGCCGAGCCTCGACTCCAAACCCTCCGCTCTGCTCTTTGACTGCATCCCTTCCGGCCCGTCCCCCGATATGCCCCACGCCTTTGAGCCCTTCTTCGGTTCTGTGACGCGCGACCAGATCGAAGCTGGCGAGGCACAAATGGCGGATGCCGTAAGTGAGTGGCTCACTCCCGGCCGGGAGGATCGACACGACCTCCTCATCACCCACAATTTCGTGATCGCCTGGTTTGTGCGCGAGGTGTTCGACGCGCCATCCTGGCGCTGGATGGGACTCAACCAGGCCAACTGTGGGTTGACGATCATCCGGGTGCGTTCCGCCAAGCCGCACGTGCTCATCACCCACAACGACCTCGGTCACCTGCCGGCCGAGTTACGCACCGGGTTGCCCGAGGGACAGCCGTTCTAGAGTAATTTTCGGTACCAGTTTGTCGCGTTGGGGTTGTCGTTGTAGTGCGGGATGTCGCTATAGCCGCTCGAGCGATACAGGCCCCCCGCCGCTTCGAGGCTCGCGTTCGTGTCCAAGACCAGCTCCGTGGCACCGAAGTCCCGGGCCCGGCCCTCGAGTTGGGCGAGCAGCGCCCGACCGAGACCGCGACCGCGGGCGGCTGGACGCAGGTAGAGGTGTTTTACCTCGTAGCGGTGGCCGTCGACGCCTCCCGATTCGATCCGCCTGATTCCGCCGCATCCGATCAGAGCATCGCTCTCGTCGACCGCGACGAGGAAGACGCCGCGCGGTCCGATGAAGTCTTCCGATGCCGGGAAGATCGTCCGGTAGCGACCCTGGGTCACCGGGAATCCGGCGGCGCGGCTGTCGAAGTACTCCGTGAGCAACTCATGGGCAACCGGGGCGTCGACCCGCGATTCCTTCCAGACCACCATCCGACCAGCTTATGGGGGAGGGCTTGGTAGATTTGGGCCATGACTACAACCGTCGCCATCGCCGGCGCAACCGGGCGGATGGGGCAGCTCATAACCCGCCTCGTCGGTGAATCCGCGGACTTCGAACTTGTCGCCAGCCTCGACTCCCGCTCCCCGCTCGACGACATGCTCGCCGCCGATGTGGTGGTGGATGTCACGGTGCCGGCCGTGAGCCAGGCAGTGGTGGATTTCGCAGTGGGGCACGGTAAGAGCGTGCTGGTGGGAACAAGCGGCTGGTCGGCGACCCGGATCCTTTCGCTGGAGAATCGGCTGGTCGCCGAAGGCACCGGCGCCTCCGTCATCATCATTCCTAATTTCTCCGTCGGCTCGGTGCTCGCCACTTCTTTTGCGGCGATGGCGGCCCGCTTCTACGACTCGATCGAGATCATCGAGGCCCATCACGCCAGCAAGGTCGACTCCCCGTCCGGCACCGCCGTGCGCACGGCGGAACTGATCGGTAATGCCCGGTCCGCTCTCGGGCCGGTGATCGCGCCACACGTCGACCAGCGCTCCCGCGGCCAGCAGGTGTCGAGCGTGCCGATCCACTCTCTGCGCATGCAGGGCATCGTCGCCAAGCAGGACGTGATCTTTGGCGGCACCGGGGAGACCCTCACCCTGAGCCATGAGACCCTCGACCCGAGCGCCTATGAGGCGGGCATCATGCTCGCCCTCCGCGCCCTGGGCTCGGCCACCGGCGTTGTCGTGGGACTCGATCGGCTGATCCACCTCGGCCCGACCCATCCGGAGCCGCCGACCGGCATCCCGGGCGACCTCGAATGAAGGGTCGCGTCGCGGCGCTTCTGATGTCCGCGCTCCTGGTGCTCTACCTGGTGCTGGTGCTCCAGCTCGCGATCCGCTTGATGGCCGTCGACAACGGCATCTCGAAGACTCTCGGAATCGCGCTGCTTGTGCTTCCATTACTCGGGGCCTGGGCGCTCGTCGTCGAGATACTGTTCGGCATCCGCACCCAGCGCCTGGTGCGCGAGCTGGATGCCGCAGGCGAACTGCCCGTCGACTCCCTGCCCAAGCGCACCAGCGGCAGACCCGAGCGGGCCGCGGCAGACGCGGAGTTTCCCCGGTACAAGGCGGAGGTCGAAGCAGACCCCGGCAGCTGGAAGGCATGGTTCCGGCTCGGGCTGTCCTACGACGCAAGCGGCGACCGCAGCCGTGCGCGGAGGTCGCTCAGGCGCGCGATCGCCCTCGAGCGGTCGGCCCGCTGACGGGTACGAGAGGCCGACGGCTAGCCGAGGAAGGCGTCGATCGCCTGTTCGACGGTCTTATCCCGAAAGGTGAACCCGTCCGCAATCAGCTTCGACGGCACAATCTGTTGGCTGCTGAGCAGCAGTGCGGGGCCTGCATCCTGCAGGGCGACGTCGATGACCCAGGACGGCGCGACGAAGGGGTACCAGCGGTGCATCCGCTTCGCCACGTGACGGGTGATGCGGTCCGACGTCGCTGGTGTCGGACCGACCAGATTCACTGGGCCGCTGAGCTTCGAGGTGAGCAGGTGCCGGATGGCGGCCGCCTCGTCGTGGAGGCTGATCCACGGCCAGATGTCGCCCCCGGTGCTGAGGCGGGTGCCGAGTCCGAGGCGCGTTAGAGCCATCACGGGCGCGAGTGAACCGCCTTTGCCGATCACCACGCCCGTGCGGAAGGTCACGAGGCGTGTCTTCGCCGGTCGCAGCTGCGCGGCCTGCTCCCACGCCTCGACGACGTCGCCGAGAAATCCGGGTCCACGCTTCGACTCCTCGGTCAGGCGCTCACCCGGCCGGTCGCCGTAGATTCCGACAGCCGATCCGCTCAGAAAGACCTTCGGCGGAGTCGTTGCCCGCGCCATCGCCTCGACGAGGGTGCGCGTAGCCTGCACCCGGGAGTCGAGAATCTGCTTCTTGTAACCCCGGGTCCAGGGAAGTCGACCGATCGATGCGCCGGAAAGGTTGATCACGGCGTCGACGCCGTCCATCACGCTCGGGTCGAGCATGTGCGCGCTCGGGGCCCAGTTGATCTCATTCGGCCCCTTGGGCTGGCGGCGAACAAGCGTGAGCACCTCGTGCCCGTCATCCTTCAGCTGCCGGGTGAGCTCGCGGCCGATGAATCCGCTCGCACCGGAGATGAGGATGCGCAGCGGCGTGCGAACCGGTGGCCTCGTCGTGCGGGCCTTACGGGCAGGCCGTTCCCTCGGGGGAACGACTGTTGGGGACAGGTCTGTTGGAGGCAGGTCTGTTGGAGGCAGGTCTGTTGGAGGCAGGTCTGTTGGAGGCACTATGCGAGATTAGCTTCGAGTGTGATCAGGATGCCTGCCAACGCGCGCGAAACCGGGCAAGTCTCCTTGGCTTCGACCGCGATCCGCTCGAAGTCCTGCTCGGTTATGCCCGCCACCTTCGCGCTGACCAGCAGGTGACTGCCGGTAATCCCAACGCCCGGATCATCGGTGACGGCCGCGGTGACCTGCAGACTCTGCGGTGGTGTCCCGAAGCCCGCTAGGGCATTGGCAAACGCCATTGAGAAACAGGCGGAATGGGCGGCGCCGAGCAGTTCCTCGGGATTGGTCTTTCCGGTCTCTCCCTGGGATCGGGCTGCCCAGCTCACCGCGAACTCCGCTGCCGCGGACGAGTCGAGCCTCGTCTTGCCGGAGCCGCTCGTCAGATTGCCATTCCAAAGGGTCGTCGCCTCGCTGGTCACTGCCATGGCTTCAGACTACGCGGGGGCATCGACCTTTCGCCCGACCAGTCCAACCCGCACCAGCAGCAGGTAGATCTGGCAGCCAAGGCAATAGTCGAAGACCGAGTTAAGGAATGCTGCCATGAAGGCCGCCGCCGCAGAGTAAACGAGGCCAGAGGGAACTCCGGCGAGATGTAGTACTACGCCGACAACTGTTACCACCAGTCCGACAGCCTGCGAGAAGGTGGGCGGCTTCGGGTCCTCGAGATGCGTGGGAGCGCCGAGTCGTGGGCGCACGAGCGCGCGATAGAGCCAGCCGTACGGATGGCGGGATACGCCCGCGAATGCGCCCCACGCGAAGAGGGCCGTAATTACGGCGAACAGGATGAAGGCCGGCTGGCTGGCGCGCTCCGCAAGTGTTGCCGCGGGTGCTCCACCCGCGGACAGTGCGAAGCCGATTGTGAACAGAAGCAGCACGGCGGTGATCCCCGCGCTGAAGCGTGGGGCTCGCGGATCGATCCCCCGGCTGCCGGGCTTAGCGGCCAGCACCTGTTTCGAGTTGGGGAGTGGTCTCGCGGAGCTCATGGGAACCCTTTCGGTTAGGCAGCTTGAGGATGCGCTCGAGCGCGGCCCGCACGTCGGCCGCCCGGGGCGCACCGCCGATACGCGCCCGGATGGCACCCGTCGCATCGAGGATGAACGTGGTGGGAGATTGCAGCAGGGTGAAACGGTCCGCGAGGTCCGGGCGCGTGGTGACGTCCACATCCACGTGCCTGATGCCGGGGAGTTCCGCGGCCAGCGCGCCGAGCAGCGAGTGCGTGGAGCGGCAGGGGGAGCAGAACTCGGTGGAGAACTGGAGCAGGGTGGCACCGGAGCCGGCCACCGCGCCCGCGACGAGTTCGGTAACGTGAATGCGCTCGTCGCTTCGAGCGACCTCGCGGATTCTTCCCGTGGTTAAGCGCCACACCAGGCCGATGAGCGTGGACGCCCCGACGAGCGCACCCAAGAGTGCAGCGATAGAAAGAGGATTCATGGCGAGGACAACGCTAGCCGCGAGGGTGGATCGGTACCGCAGTGTGACGTGGGATTACAGCGGCTGCAGGAACCGGGCCGAGACATGTCCCGCTCGCACACTCTCGTTCATCAGGTCGATGTCCTGCAGATCATGGCCAGCGGCCCTTCGCCGTTGTGCAGGACTTCGTCATGAAGATCTTGAGTACCCGGCCGAGGGGGCGCGCCAAGTGACGCGCGAGATGGATGTCGCGATTGTGCGATCCAGGCCTTCCATTGGCAGGTCGGCAGGTCGGCAGGTCGGCAGGTCGGCAGGGTGGCGGGTCGGCAGGGTGGTAGGTCGGAGTGCGAAGTGCGAAGTGCGACTGCGGCGAACCTGAGTTGGCCGCCCTGCGTTCTCGTTCTCGTTCTGGTTCTGGTTCTGGTTCTGGTTCTGGTTCTGCAGGATATTGTCCGATGGAACGAGGGCAATCAATTCGTCTGCGGCGAGCGATGTCCCGCTCGCGCACTCTGGTTCGTCAGGTCAATGTCCTGCAGAACTCGGCCTGTGGCCCGTCCCGTTGTGCAGGACTTCGTCCTGTAGATCTTGAGTCTCCACGAAGGCGGAGGCGGAGGCGGAGGCGCAGTCCTGAGGCGACGGCATAAGGCGACGACATAAGGCGACGACATAAGGCAACGACATGAGGCGACGACATAAGGCGGGGGTATGAGGCGAGAGGCGAGGAAGGGCGAGAGGGCGAGGTGCGCGCTCCTCCTCCACAGCGACTCGCGGAGCAGCCCTGTCGACGGAATTGATTCTTCTGGTGCGCACTCCTCGCGTATTGGTGAAGCTGTAGAGATGGGTTCAGCAGAGGAGCGGATACGAGCGCTGGGGGGCATCGCCACCACTGGCGAACTCATTGAGGCCGGATACAACCCTCAGTACCTGCGTGTTCTGGCGGAATTCGGGCGCATCGTGCGAATCCGCAAAGGGTGGTACGCCAGTACCGAGGTCGATCAGGCGGTGATCCAGGCACGGCGTGTCGGCGGCACCCTCGCCTGCATGAGCGCCCTCGCTCATCATGGCTGGTGCGAGCCTGAGCCGAGTGTGCTCCATGTGAGTGTTCCCCGCTCCGCCTCGCGGCTGAGATCACCCGAGGGGCCCCGCGACATGAGAGAACCCGCGGGATCGATGCAGGTCGTCGTCCACTGGAGTCGGCGGGCACCGTCCGGCGACCGGCAGGCCGTTTCGCTGGGCGAGGCTATCGCGCAGGCCCGCAGCTGCACCCGCGGGCGCGATAGCCTATAACTCGTGTCTACGTCTTACAATCCCTTCGGCCAGGTGCTTGTCGCCCTGGTGACCCCTTTCACCGCAGACGGTGAGGTCGACTGGGCCGGCGTGGAGAAGCACATCGACGACGTGATCAATGCTGGAGCGGACGGCATAGTGGTTACGGGCACGACGGGGGAGACATCTACTCTCACCGACCCGGAGAAGCTCAAGCTCGTCGAGGTGGGCAAGTCCGTTGCCGCAGGCCGGGCGAAGATCATCACCGGAGGCGGATCCAATGAGACCGCCCATGCGATCGAACTCTATAAGCACAGCGAGAAGGCCGGTGCCGACGCCGTAATGATCGTGACCCCCTACTACAACAAGCCGACCCAGGCCGGCGTGCTCACCCATTTCCGCATGATCGCCGACGCGACCGACCTGCCGGTGATCCTGTACGACATCCCCGGCCGCACGGGCATCCCCATCCGCTACGAGACGATCCTGCGGGCGGCGAAGCACCCGAACATCAAGGCGATCAAGGATGCGAAGGGCGACTTCAGCGAGGTCAGTCGGGTACTGAACCAGACCGACCTGCTGTATTTTTCGGGCGATGACGCGAATGTTCTGCCGCACCTGTCGATCGGAGCAACCGGACTCATCGGCGTCACGGCGAATATCGCCGCCGCCCCCTACCGGGTGATCGTGGATGCCGTCAACGCGGGCGACCTCGCGACAGCCACCGCAGCGCACCAGCAGCTCGAGCCGCTCGTGCGTGCCGCGATGACCCACGTACCCGGTACCGTGGCGGTGAAGTACATCCTGCATGGCCTCGGCCGCATCGGCAGCCCGCGCGTTCGGCTGCCGCTCGTCGGCCCGGAGGACTTCGAGGCTGCCCAGATCGAGGACGAGATCGCTCTCGTCGGCGAGATCCCCGGGGTCGACCTCTCGAACTTCCGCCCAGACCGGAATGCGGCCGCGGGCGGCGCGCTGCCCAAAGTCGCCGGGACCACGCGCTAACAGGCTTTAGTAAGGGGGTCAAAGACCCCGAAGATCAACGAAAACATTGGACTCCATGAACTCACCCGTGTACGAACCACGTCCCCTCGCGCCCGCGACCCTCCGCGTCATCCCGATCGGCGGACTCGGGGAGATCGGCCGCAACATGACCTCCTACGAGATCGACGGCAAGATCCTGATCGTCGACTGCGGCGTCCTCTTCCCCGAGGAAAACCAGCCGGGTGTCGACC
>Ga0209100_1000427_pt1 | contig 36934 bp, 38 predicted proteins | sample lystaG_FD_185480 | JGI IMG/M metagenome (GOLD analysis project Ga0209100, IMG submission 185480) | Glacier valley bacterial and archeal communities from Borup Fiord, Nunavut, Canada, to study Microbial Dark Matter (Phase II) -... | ecosystem: Environmental > Aquatic > Freshwater > Ice > Glacier ... | reverse complement strand
TATTCGTAGAAAATCCGTTCATCAACGGAATGTATACATATTTTCCCGCATCGATTCGAATGATCTCGTTATGATGAGTCAACTCTTTTTGGCCGTTAATATGCTTGCGCATCGGTCCAATCCATAATGGCATTACATTCACCCTTTCTCTTTCACACTTCTGGAATTATTTGACACAAAAAAAATGCAGCATCAAATCTAGATTCCGCGTTTATTATATCATAATTCGATAAATAGAACAGATTTTCACGAATGATTTGCTAATTATAAGCAAATTGATTGTTTTTTCACGAGTCACAGCATTATTGTATTTACAAAGTTTATGATATAATATCACACGGTGATGAAATGAAAAAATTGATCGTACTAACATTGCTGGCTCTGTTGAGTTTCAGCGGATGCACGCAAGAAAAAAAATTGACTAAATATTCGAATCAGACTGTGGAAGCAGGATTTGATACAGTCATGACTCTGATTGGCTATACCGAATCACAAAGCAGTTTCGATAAGTATTTCGAATTGATGAAAACCGAATACACGCGCTTGAATCAATTATATGATAAGTATAATGATTACGCCGGCGTCAACAATATTAAAACAATCAACGACAATGCCGGCAAACAAGCAGTCAAAGTGGATAAGGATATCATCGACATGTTGGTATTGGCACGATCTTGGACCGAACCTTCAAAGGGATCATTCAATGTAACATTGGGTGCCGTCCTTGAAATTTGGCACAACTACCGTACCATCGGACAATCCATGAACCAAGAAGGACTTGCCGGTGATGTACCTGAGATGTCGGTATTACAAGCAGCCAATCAATTTACCGGTTGGCAGTATGTAGTCATCGACGAGAGCGCATCGACTGTATTTCTGACAAGCGCGGGAACACGTTTGGACGTCGGCGGAATCGGTAAAGGGTTCGCAACCGAGATCGTAGCGCAAAAGCTTGAAGCTGCCGGTCTAAGCAGCGGTATCGTCAACGGCGGCGGTAATGTACGCATCATCGGTAAAAAACCTACCGGTGAAAAATGGGGTGTTGGCATTCAAGCACCGGATCCGACGATGACGGCTGATTCGCTGGATACACTTTATACCGATCATTCGATGTCCGTTGTAACTTCAGGTGATTACCAACGTTACTATCTGGGACCGAACGATATTGTCCTACATCACTTGATCGATCCTTCAACCCTAATGCCTGCAACACAGGCGCGTTCAGTGACGATCATGATCAAGAATTCAGGATTGGCCGATGCATTGGCTAAACCCTTATATATCCTTCCTTATGCGGAAGCAATCCAGTTCTTGAATGATTATAATACCGCTCATCCGGATGATTTCATGGGGGCCGTATGGGTCTATGACCTCGGTAAACAACCGACCGGTGTTACCGGAAAAACGGTCGGTAACTTCTACTTGGTCTACTCGGAAAACATCAAACAGTATTCACGGCTCAACACAAACTAGAAACAGTGAAATCTGTTTCTTTTTTTACGAAAATTCATCATGAAATAAAAAAACCGGAATTTCGAATGTGAGATTCCGGTTATGCTTTATTTTTTACCTAATAATTTAAACATATTCTTCTTATAGATTTCAACACCGGGTTGATTGAACGGATTAACGTCCAACATGTAAACCGACATTGCACAGGCAATAAACAAGAATTGCGCCATGTAACCGAAACTCTTGGCACTGGTATCATCAACAGTGAGGATCAGATTATTGACACTGCCTTCATCATGATGCGCTTGAAGTGTACCCAGACAAGCCAGTTTATTGACTTCATCCAGTGATTTACCGCTTAAATAATTCATGTGATCCAGATCTTCTGCATCGGTCGGAAAGATCAGATCGAGACTTGGATTTTTTACCAACAACAATGTTTCGAACAAACATTTATTTCCGTCTTGGATAAACTGTCCCATGGAATGCAGATCCGTCGAGAAATTGACGCTTGCCGGCAGTAAGCCCTTGCCTTCTTTACCTTCGGATTCTCCGAACAATTGTTTCCACCATTCGGCGACCATCGACATCTGTGATTCATACGTGACCAACATTTCAACGTTTTTACCTTGTGCTTCTAGAATTCTTCGGCACACAGCATATTGATAAGCAGGATTACTCGCAAGATCAGGATTGTTCAATTCTTTGGCTGCCAGTGCAGCTCCTTCCAACATCTCATCCACGTCGATACCCGCAACAGCGATTGGAAGCAATCCGACAGAAGTCAAAACGGAATATCGTCCGCCGATATCATCCGGTATACTCAATGTCGCATAACCGTTTTTATCAGCTAATTCCTTGAGTGTTCCGCGGTTCTTGTCGGTCGTAGCGATGATACGATGTTTTGATTCTTCGACTCCGTATTTTTCTTCTAAGAATTGTTTCAATAAGCGGAACGCGATCGCAGTTTCAGTCGTAGTTCCGGATTTAGATATAACATTCACATAGACGTTTTTGTCTTTCAACTTATTCAATAATTGAACGACATACGTTGAAGAAAAGGTATTTCCCATAAAATAAATATCGATTTTTCGTTCCGGAAATAATCCTTGGATCATTTCGATGGCTGCCCGTGAACCGAGATACGATCCGCCGATGCCGCAAACAACAAATGCATCCGCTTCGGCACGGATCTCGTTGGCTAATTTCTTGACCAAATTGAATTCATCTTTGTCGTATGATACAGGCCAATCGACCCAACCTAAATAATCATTTCCCAAACCTGTCTTATTAACCAGTGTTTCGTGGATTTGTGCGACTCTCGCCGAGTAATCCAACAGATTGTTACAACTTGCGGAAGAATGTTCGAATTTAATCATTTTGAAGCTCCTTTTTTGCTTTTTCAATCCATTCGTCTAGCTTATCAGCCAGCGAACTAAATCCAATCTTAGATACCGGAAGTCGACTCGCACTACCCTGCTGTTTGCGATCTTTACGAAAGGACGGCGGGTTCAGTGCTTTTAAGGAAAGCCGTAATTGTTTGTGATTACCATCCACATCCAGAATTTTAACTTTGATATGATCGCCGACATTCAAAAATAATTGAATATCACGCACATAACTTTCCGAAAGTTCCGAAATGTGGATCAGACCGCTGGTGTCGGGATCAACGAAAACAAATGCCCCGTAAGGCTGTATTCCCGTAACGATTCCATCCACGATTTGTCCGCTTGTGTAGTTCATTCTTTGGCTCCTCCGATATGAGCTATTATATCACACACCGTTTTTTTTTGTGTTATAATGTTACAGCGAGGTGAGTGTATGTTAGGAAATATGTATCCGTTCTGGGCAGCCATATCAGCTAATCTTATCGCCCAACTCTTAAAACCAACGTTATTGTACTATCACTCTCGTGAATGGAAACCGCATCTGGCAATTGAAAGCGGCGGTCTTCCTAGCTCACATACTTCAACGGTAACGGCCCTTGTGGTAGCAGTCGGTATACAGGATAAATTTTCTTCGACTAGCTTTGCGATCGCTCTGATTTTGGCACTTATCGTATGTTACGATGCGGCCAATGTCCGTTATTATGCCGGGCAAAACATTCAGATCACGCAACAGTTGATCAAAGATATTCAAATTCTTACGCAAACCAAATTAGACGACCCTATCTACATGCTTAAGGTCAAAGAAGTTCTTGGTCATAAGTGGATCGAAGTAGTCGGTGGCGTCGCAGTCGGTTTGGTAGTCGGAGCCTTGATGTATTTCCTGAGATGAGGTAAACCATGAACATTGAAGAACAAGTAATTGAAGTTCTTGATAAAATCCGTCCCTATCTTCAACGAGACGGCGGGGATGTAGAGTTTATCAGAATGGATGACAACGGAAAAGTATTCGTACGCGTTTTCGGAGCCTGTGTCGGTTGCAGCGCTATCGATGATACCATTAAATTGGGAGTCGAAGCATTGTTGATCGATGAAGTTCCCGGCGTTACCGAAGTAATCGTCGAAGACTGAACCCATACCACCAGGCGCTATGCGCCTTTTTTATTTGTATAATAAAAAAAAGCATGAGGATTAACTCACGCTTATTTCAAATAACCGATCGATGTAAAGAATTCTGTGATCTGAGGCAACGGAATCGCATACGTCGCGTCAGCATTTGTCGGTGTCCATTCGATCATTTTTGTTTTCACTCCGCCGGCGTAGTAAACAACTGTCGGTGAATATTTAACACCGTAGAGATCCGTCATCGGTTTGCGGAATGCTTTATTGGCCAAAGCTGCCGGGATCTCACTGTCTAGATCGACAACGAAAATCTTCGTTTTCCAGTCAGGATTGGCTGTCAAAGCATCTTTAAAGTAATTCTTTTGAATATTCAGCGCATCTCCGCAGTTCTTTGTCCATCCGAAATAAACAACCATAGTATCGCCGTTGGCGATCATATCGTCTAATTCTAAAAAAGTAACTCGTTTAAGTGAATCAAATGGATTTGTCTGTTTGACGCTGCAACCGGCAATTCCAATAAAGAGTAACAAAGAAACCAATAATATCCTGCTCTTTTTTAACATGGGCCTCTCCTCTAGTCTTGTGACCGAATAACCTCACTTACAAAAGTTTAGTTATTTATGTGTTGATTATATCACTCCTATATAATAAATAAAGTGAAGTACTCTTCACATAAATAAAAGCGGTTTCCCGCTCTTACCATTTTTCTTTCGAAATGTGTGAAGCAACTTCTGCTTTCGATAATTGTTTCAATAATTCAACATAACCTTTCGCTCTGGTAAAGATCTTTACACATGAAGGATCAAGATTATCAGCGATTCCGGCTATCGACAATTTTTCCAACTTCTCACATAAATACAACAACTCGGCATGCAGATCATTGGTAAATTCACTGCGAATTATCTTTTCGCTTACCTCTTCGGAAATCTCAACGAATTTGTCTCTAGGCGCATTGCACTTCGGGCAATTCTCTTCGAGCTGACCTTCTTTCAAAACCAAACCGCAAACTGAGCATCTGTACAATTTTTTCATACGTTTACCTCATATGGGAATACACCCTGTTGAAATAGTATAGCACAATTCATTTTTGAATTTAACACCGGCTGAATAAGTATAAATACAAAGCAAATTGAATATTTTAATAATATTATCGATTTATTTTGCATATAATCGATAATAATTATCATATTTAACCATATTTTAAATTTATTAACCATATTTTACAAATATTTTTCATAAATCTGTTTACATTCTTTGATTTTGGAATAAAATATAACGTATGTAAGGAGAACATTTATGGAAAAACACCCTTTTGACGAATTTGGAATGCATGTATTCAGTGAGTCGGTGATGAAAGATCGGCTTCCCAGCCCTGTATTCAAAAAATGGAAAACATCGGTCAGTAAAGAAGATTCATTAGATCGCGCAACGGCTGATGCCATCGCACATGCGATGAAATCTTGGGCGATCGATCTGGGAGCTACCCATTTTAGCCATTGGTTCCAACCGCTTACAGGACAAACTGCCGAAAAACATGACAGTTTTCTTGAACCGGGAGATTCCGGAGCTCCGATCGCACGTTTTTCCGGTAAGATGCTGATCAAAGGCGAAACCGACGGATCCAGTTTTCCAAGCGGTGGCTTGCGCGCTACATTTGAAGCTCGCGGTTATACCTATTGGGATTGTACGTCTCCGGCGTTCATCCGTGATAACGTACTCTGCATACCGACTGTCTTTGTCTCTTATAACGGTGAACCACTTGATCAAAAAGCGCCTTTATTAAAAGCAATCGAAGCGCTCAGTGCTCAAGCTACCCGTATTACCAATGCACTTGGTGATAAAACAGTTAAACGTGTCAATTTGTTGGTCGGATTGGAACAGGAATATTTCCTAGTCGATCTGGAAATGTTCAACAAGCGCCCGGACTTATTGTTCTGCGGACGTACCCTGTTGGGTGCCATGCCTTCCAAAGGTCAAGAACTTGAAGACCATTATTTCGGTTCGATCTCCGCTCGTGTAAAAGCATTCATGGACGAAGTGAATCTTGAATTATGGAGAGTCGGCATCTTTGCTCGCATCGAACATAATGAAGTCGCTCCGGGACAATTCGAATTGTGTCCGATCTTTGCAGATGCCAACGTAGCTGTCGATCAAAACCAGATCATCATGGATGTATTGAAGAAAGTCGCCAAAAAACACGGAATGGCTTGCTTATTACACGAAAAACCTTTTAAAGGCATCAACGGATCCGGTAAACATAACAACTGGTCACTCGTCACCGACGATGGACAGAACTTATTTGAACCGGGTGAAAAACCGCATGAAAACGTTCGTTTCTTGATGTTCGTTTGTGCTGTCATCAAAGCCATTGACCAATACCCCGAATTATTGCGTTTAGCCGCATCCGGTCCGGGCAATGATCACCGCTTAGGTGCCAATGAAGCTCCGCCGGCTGTTATTTCGGTGTTCATGGGAACAGTCATCGAAGATATTCTGTTGAAACTTATCAATAAGGAAACCTTTATTACCGCAAAAGATACGATTAAATTCTCACCGATCTCCACGCTGTCCTATATTCCGAAAGACAATTCCGATCGTAACCGCACCTCTCCTTTCGCGTTTACCGGAAATAAATTCGAATTCCGCATGTTGGGATCCTCACGTTCAGCTGCTACCGTCAACACCGTTATCAGTACGATCATCGCTGATGTATTGCGTGATATTGCCGACCGTCTTGAACCTTTCAAATATCTGCAGGAAACACGCGAAGATGCACTTGAAATCTGTGTTGAAATCCTGCGCGACCATCACCGCATCTTATTCAGCGGCGACGGCTACTCAGAAACTTGGTTGATTGAAGCCGAAAAACGCGGATTACCGAACATTCGTTCGTTCGTCGAGTCAATCGACAGTCTGATCGAAGAAAAGAGTATCAACCTGTTTGCGCGGACACATGTTTACACTGAAAACGAACTTCATGCCCGCAGTGAAGTTATGCATGATCAATATGTGAAAGTCATCAGTATGGAAGCCAAGACGTTGATCGATCTTGTCGATCGCATGATCGTCCCAAGTTTAGTCGATGAACTCAAAGAGTTAGGTCCGATCGTATCAAAGAGTAAAGTTCTCGCCAATAAAGAGAAAGTACTCATTGAACTGTTAGACAAAGTCGATGAATTGAGTGCTGAATTGAAGAGTAACGTTGCTACCGCAGCTGATATTTCCGATATCCGCTTGGAAGGAACCTATTTATTAAAGAATGTTGTTCCGTTGATGGAAGAAGTCAGATCCTACGCCGATAATATTGAAATCGCATTGCCTGCGAAATCATATCCGCTGCCTGATTATAAAGATCTTCTCTTCTTACTCGATTAATTAATATTAAGCAGTCACTGATGAGACTGCTTTTTTTTGTGCTTACGCTGCAGTAAACGATACGTTCATCGGATTTCTTTCTTCAACTATTTTGTCAACTTCACATTTAAGCCGCAATTGTGCTTAATTAACTCATATTTCATCAATACCATCGCCATCTTCATTGTCTATAATCAACTGAGAAGGTGAAACTATGATAGAAACATGTTATCGCAATGAATTGAAGTATTTGATTTCAAAATCTACTCAACAAATAATGAGCCATCGCTTGCGTGCTGTACTTAAAATGGATCCGCATGCCGGACAGGACGGTTATTTAGTCAAGAGTGTCTATTTTGATGATTTCGATGATAACTCGCTCTTAGATAATCTGATGGGCACAAGTGATCGCGAAAAATTCCGTATTCGCTATTATGATACTCATACAGATTTTATCAATCTCGAAAAAAAGGTAAAAAAACAAAACAAAGGGTTTAAAGAAATATCTCGATTGTCCCTTGATGAAGCAGAACGCATGATCAAAGGTGATATTGAATTTTTGAAAAATCACCCTGACAGGTTACTGCGTGAGTTCTATCTAAAAACAAAACAAAAAGGCCTGCGGGCCAAAGTCATCGTTATCTATCGCCGCGAGCCTTTTATCTTCAATGCAGGTAATACTCGCATCACACTCGATTTCAACATCAGAAACAGCCTCGATGTCGGACGATTCTTCAATTCCGATTTGATTACATCACCGCAATTGACAGACCGTTGTTTACTTGAAGTCAAATTCGACAGTTATTTACCCGATATCATCCGAGACATTATCCAAGTACCGGAAACTCAGCAAACAGCCCATTCTAAATACGGTATCAGCCGTATGTATAACATGTAACTTAGGAGGTCCATCATGATCACGTTAACATCATTCAGTGAAGTATTTAAATCCAGTTTTTTGAATAATTTGACGGCTATTTCCATCACCGATTGTTTCTTAGCATTGGCAGCCGCATTTCTGTTGGGAACATTTATTTATACGATCTATAAACGAACTTTCCAAGGAGTGATGTATTCGGAACCTTTCAACTTGTCACTTCTGTTACTGACGTTGTTGACGACCTTTATCATTCTGGCTGTTACCTCCAACGTTGTATTGTCATTGGGGATGGTCGGAGCCCTGTCGATCGTACGTTTTCGTACCGCCATCAAAGATCCGCTTGATCTGGTATTTCTCTTTTGGGCAATCGGCGGCGGTATCGTATTAGGCGCAGGCCTGTTTCCGTTAGCGATCATCGGTTCCGGAATCATCGGCTTAGTATTGATGCTGAAGGGCCGAAACGGCTCTGCCATTCATCCGTATCTGGTCATCTGCAACTGCACCGATGATTCGGCTGAAACAGCAACGACTACCATTTTGGAAAGCGAAACCAACAAAATTCGACTCAAATCAAAATCACGCAACGCTGACGGAATCGAACTGATCTATGAAATCCAACTGAACGGAAACCGATCTGACTTCATTAATGAGATTGCAGACATACAGGGAGTTCGGAATGTTCAGCTGGTCAGTTTTAACGGAGATTATGCTTCTTGACTTCTCGAAAGGAATTCACAATGAAATACATAAACAAACTCATCACTTCAACAATATTATGTCTTCTGCTGGTCGGTTGTTCGGCCAAAGCCACTACAACAACTGCTTCTTCAACCAACGATACGTCTTCGTCAACTGCTTCAACGACCGTCAGTACGCAGACCACCACAACGATTGCCGTTGAGTTCAATGCACTTGATCTAAACACCACGTATGATGCGGCAACAGTCGAAAACATCACATTGAAAGAAACTTCCATTGCTTACACCGGAACAAGTGCCGCGGTCAAAGGAACAACGATCACGATCATTGCTGACGGTGAATATTACATCACAGGGACGCTGAATGACGGTCAGATCATTATCGATGCCGGAAATGATGCTAAAGTTCATCTCTTTTTCGAGAATGTCGCACTGACCCACAAAGACGGATCAGCATTGGTGATCAGTAATGCGGATAAAACAGTTATCACCCTTATTGAAGGCAGTGTGAGCACGGTGGCTGACGGTAGCACCTACGCGGCAACCGGAACAGCTGATCCGGATGCAGTCATCTATGCAAAAGATGACTTGACATTCAACGGTACAGGTACCCTAAATGTCAACGGAAATTACAGTAACGGAATTCACGGAACGAATGACATCAAATTAGTCAGCGGTACGATCAACGTTACCACTAAAACCGATGGAATCAAAGGCAAGGACAGTGTCTCAATCAAAGATGCTACGATCAACATCACAGCGACCGGTGATGGTATACAATCTTCAAATGCCGAGGAAGACGGTAAAGGATTCATCTATGTTGAAGGCGGTGCCGTCACAATTAAATCCGGTCTTGACGGTATCCAAGCTGAGACGCAAGTTCTCATTTCAGGCGGAACTCTGAATATCAATTCAGGAAATTCAGTAAGTGCCGATGATTCCGGAAAAGGCATCAAAGCAGTATTGGATCTAAGCATCGCAGGCGGTACTATCAACGTTGTATCTACCGATGATTCGCTCCATACTAACGGAACGATGACTGTAGCTGCAGGCACGCTCAGCCTTTCTTCGGGCGATGATGGCATGCATGCAGATAAGACTTTGACCATCAACGGAGGAAATATCACCATCATCAAAAGTTATGAAGGAATTGAATCTGCCAATATCGTAATCAATGGCGGTGAGATCCATCTTACCTCTTCGGATGACGGTCTGAATACATCAGCCGCCACAAGTACGACATCAAGTGGAAACAAAGGCGGTATGTCCTCTGATGACGGATCGACTCTGACCATTACCGGCGGGTTGATCTCCATCAACGCAAACGGTGACGGACTCGATTCAAACGGTACCTTTAAAATGAGCGGCGGTAATGTCATTGTCTTTGGGCCGACCGGTAATCAGAATGGTTCCATTGATTATAACGGCTCATTTACGTTAACCGGCGGGACATTGCTGGCAGTCGGCAGTTCCGGGATGGCTCAGCAGGCCTCCTCGGCAGATATCAACAGTGTGCTGTTCAACACAAGTTCGATCGCAGCCGATACATTGGTAGCCATCGTCAACAGTAAAGGCGAACTGATCATAGCGTTCAAAACTGTTAAAAGCGCCAGTTCCGTTGTATTTGCTTCCAAGACCTTAGTCAAAGGCAGTTATACCGTCTATACAGGCGGAAGTATCAGTTCTGCATTGAGTAATCAGATCACGACTGACGGAACCTATACAAAGGGAACACAATTGTTGACCTTCACTGTCAGTTCGACGTTAACGGCAGTCGGTTCATCAAACGGCGGTCAACAAAAAAAATAACGAATACATTTTATACAAAAAAGGAGTGAGAACCAATTGGTTCTCACTCCTTATATATGACTAGTACGATGCAGTTTTGGAAAGAATTTTCTTCTTAAGTTTTTCGTAGTCCTCGCTGCGTTCCCATCGAATTTGACTCTCGCGATAATCAGATCCGAAACTTCCGCGACTGACCGTAATAAGCGGCGGATATTGGATGCGTTTGAACACTGCTTTCTGCCAATTGGTGATGACCCATTCCAGATCATCCATAAAATTTTTCGGATCATCCAAGTGATAATACGCGATCCATCTGGCTACCGGCAGTAATTTCCACTGTTCATTGAGATATAGATTCATAACATAGATTGGACCGTGTGTCGGGTATTCGATCAATGTTTGAATCAACCAATCATGATAGAACCATTTCATCGGATCCAATTGATTGTCTTTAAGTTCGGCCGATGGAGCAACTTCCCATTCCAAAGTAGTTGAAAGAACTTGCGGAAGCAAATCTTCACTGATCACTTCATGGCCGAAGTATTGATTTAATTGACGAGCCAAATCAAACAACTGAACTTTCGTGCAATCTCCCAACGGGCTTAAAGCACCGATGGAATCACCATAAAGAGTGCAGTAACCCAGCGCTAATTCGATCTTATTCCCATTATTGCAAATAACTCCGCCTTCCATGGCGGCAAAGGTCGATAATAAATGACCGCGCATACGGGCTTGAATATTTTCGTGAACCAATCCCTGATCCGCATTTTGGTATCCGTACGCTTGCATCGTTGAAAGAGTTGCATCGACCAGTTCTTCGATACTTCCTTCACGATAACGAATATCCAAACGATCCGCCAGATTCTTGGCGATTTGGATCGTTTTTAGCTGATTGAATTGACTGGCCATATTATAACCGATGACACGATCTTTCCCCAGTGCCGCAACCAACAGAGCAGCATTGACACTGCTGTCGAGTCCGCCGGAACATCCGATGATCCAAGGAAGTTTTCCTCCCAATATCTGATTATCGAATTGACGTACACCTTCGATCAAAGCACAAAGAAGTTTATTCTCGCAAGGCTCGGTTTCGGTCTTATTCTTTAGATCGCTAAACAGTAATTCTTCCCTAAATGAATCATTACATTCAACCAATGCCGTTCCGTCTTTTGCGTAAACCGTACTGTCACCGTCAAACATCAACACGTTCTTACCGGTGTTCTGCATGCCGCATGCATTTACATAGATGATCGGAACCATTTCACTACCGTGTTCGGAGACATGTTCTTGGATTCTTCTTGTACGGCTGATCTCTTTGCGCTGTGTCCAAGGCGAACTGGATATATTAACGATAAAATCGACTTTCTGTTCAATATATAGGGCGGTCGGATCAATTGAATAGTCTTTACTCCAAAGATCTTCACATACTTCAAGTCCGATCTTTACTGTTTCATTATTGCGTGAAAACACAAACGGATTGATCAGACTGCTGACTTTCCACTTATTCAGGGCAGCGATTTCGACCCCGGACATAAAGAAGCGTGAATCATCAAAGAAACGGTAATCTGGAAAACAATGTTTGACATAATGTCCGTCGAATAAGCCGTTGACTCGTTTCACATAAGTGTTCTGATAAGCAAACAAGGCCGCATTGGCCCTGAAAGGACGTCCGTCTCGATTATTATTTGCGTTTCCGAAGGTTTCTGTGATCGCATTGCCCCAGATGATTCCGATATTTTCCGACCACGACTTGATCAACTCATTCGCTTGGATAAGCGTGTTCAGCCAATCATGGTCCAACCATTTGTCCTGCAAAATATATCCGCCGACAGCCATTTCCGGAAAGATGATCAAATCTGCCTGTGCAGCGACCGCTTCATCAATCATTCGTTTCATGGCCAAAAGATTCAGTGACGGATTCCCTGCTTTTACATTGAGTTGTCCGATTGCCAGTTTCATGAAATCACCTCGTTATTTTACCCATACACCATGTATCGAAAGTCACATAACCTAAACCATGATAGATTCTTCCTGCACTCGGATTATCATAGAAAAGACAAGGTGTCTTTCCTTGTTGGAGCGCATGATGCGTCAGTGCACTGACAACTTGTTTCGCATACCCAAGATTACGATAAAACGGAAGTGAGAATACACTGGCTACCATGACGGCAACACCGGTTTCTACCGCAGTCGAAGCATTGGCAACCACGCGGCCGTCTTTTTTTACGACGAAAATCGTTGTTTTATTTTCAACGATCTTGTTTTTGATGCGAAGGATACGCTCATCAAGTGTCAAAACTTCATTTTGAAATTCGCTGATCTCGGAAAATGATTTTGCGATCTCTTCGGCATCATCGATCGTACCCATCTCGACATCAGGCGTTTCACTCAATAATCGATCCCATTCACGACATTCACAGAAAAACATTTCACGGATCTCACAAATTTCATTGAGTTCTTTTTCGATCGGAAGCTGATGTGATTTGCAACATCCGACTGTATTAATATCCGGACTGTTTAATAGTTCCAACAGTCCTGCTTTATCAAAGTCGTCATTAAACAGATAATAAACAAAATTAGCGTAGTAGCGCAGATAAACTGCGTTCATACGATCATCATCTTCATCGATCCAAACAGTTTGATAATCGGTATGTAATCCATTCTGTTCAATATCTCCGTAGATGAACATCGCCCGACTGCTGTCTTCTGAAAGTTGTTTCATCAACGGAAGTAAGTCTTTTTCTTCTGCAAGTCTTATCATCATGTATTCCCTCACTTTATACTGTTATTATACGGTGCCGGAATACCTGTGTCCACCGCAACCGAAAAAAATGCCCGTTAGGGCATTAATCTACAAATATTCTGACCGTCTCACCATCTGCGGATTGAACGTTTACAAGCTCACCGCTCGCTCCTTCATCGATCATCTGCATGATACTGTCGAGATCGACTCCTTTTAGATCCAACTGCTTACCGTTCACATTCATTTTACTGCCGATATCCAGACCGACTTTCACTAACGCTAACGGTATGTTGACTTTAACATCGTCTCCGTCTTTTGAGTTGATCAAAATCTTGATCATGCGGCGGGCATTGCTTACACTCGGACGGACTTCACTGACAGGTTGTTTGGTTTCCATAGCGGATAAAAGTTTGAGTCCTTCTTCAACACTTAAGGTACCTTCTTTTACCATTTCCAGGATTTGTTCTTTTGAGTTCATTTTTTTCCTACTTTCTTAACAGTTCAAGCGCTTCGTCAACGCTGAGTTCTTTGTTTTTTAAACGAAGCAATACATCATTCTCATCGACAGTCGATGAAGTTCTGACAGTCGGAAATCCCATTTTGGTAATGATCTGTTCCAGATTCTTTTTTACTGTCGGATATGAAACATTCAATTCCTTTTCCATTTCCTTGATGTTGCCCTGCACACGAATAAACGTTTCTACGAAAGCTAACTCGTCTTTAGACAGATAACTGAATCGCGAGAGTGAGAATTCACCGGTGATTTCCGTGTGGCAGTGATTGCAGGTCAACCGTGTTGCTAATAATGTGTTGTTGCAGACCGGGCAAATACCGATAACTTCTTTTTTCATTTTTATTCTCCTTGTTACAATATATCGATCAATATGTATGAATCACTGCTCTTAACTTCCACTAACGTAAACGGATCCATCGTTTTCAATTCCTTAAACAGCTGTTTGGCTGAGTCGAGGATCAGACCTTTATTTTGTTCAAGAACCGAACGCGCTTCCGGGTCCATGTCTTTAAAGAATCTGCTTCCCCATAAACCGAATCTGAGAAACGTCATCGCTACTCCGAATCCGATGGAGGGTAAATTGATGTTTTTCTCTTCTGATTTTATGATAATCTTTATCCTCTTGGCCATATCCTCACCTCTTGAGTACATATTAGTACAATATATTAATTATGTCAATAGTTATATTGAATATATTAATATATTAATTGATTATGTTTATATATTAATAAAACCGTCTCAATTGAAACGGTTTTTGTTCATAGCATCTTTATGATTCATCAATTTTCGAATATCGTCCACCATAGTCGCAGAATCCAATGTTGAATGGTAATCGGCAAAACTCTCATCCGCAAACAAATCTAAGGTAACATAATTACCGATCAGTACCGGATCGGTTTCAATGACCATCACCGTTCCGTCCAGTGGGAAGAACCGTTTATCTTGAATGGCTAAACCGGCTTCATCCATTGCTATGTAACTATCTTTGATCTGATAGGATCCATTTTTCGAAATGAGAGGTATGCTGATTTCACTTAGAAATTCCCGCATCTCTTCCAATTGTTGTGTATGTGTATCACCAATTCCGCTGATCAGAATCACATCGATACTGCTCTGCGCGATGAATTCTCGCAAGCGTTGACGAACCTGGGCACAGCGATAATTATTTCTTAACAGATTAGCATGAAAGTACAATATATTCATTAATTTTCCCTCCTTTGCATGTGAGTATCGTAACAGTTAACACATAAAAACGCAAAGAAGATACCCAAGTATATGTTCACTAAAAAAAAGCCAACCGTTAGGTCAGCCTCTGAATTTAAAGAATCCCGGAATTTCACTGTCGTCGTCTTCTACTTCTGTTTTTTCGTTTTTTATCACTTCAACTACTTTTCGTGCTTCCGTGATCGGCTTGGTTGTGATATTCTGTTTCGGCAAATCAAATCCGGTTGCGATGACTGTTACAATGATTGAATCACCGATCTTGTCATTGATCGCAACACCGAAGATAATGTCGATTTCCGAACCCGCTGCTTCACGAATAAACTCGACTGCATCGTTCGCATCATAGATAGAAATCGCCTGACCGCCGGTTACATTGACGATCGCATTACGCGCTCCGCGGATCTGAGCTTCTAATAAAGGTGACGTGATGGCTTTCGCAGCCGCTTCTTGGGCTTTGTTTTCGCCTTGTGCCATTCCGATTCCGATCAGAGCACTGCCCTGACCTTCCATGACAGTTCTGACATCCGCAAAATCAAGGTTGATCAAAGCCGGCACGGCAATCAGATCCGTAATGGTCTGAACACCTTGACGAAGAACATTATCGGCTTCTCTGAACGCTTCAATAAACGGAATCCGTCCGATCACTTCCAATAACTGGTTATTGGAGACAATGATCAGTGAGTCTACAAACTGTTTCAGATCTTCAAGACCGTTAAGTGCTTGATCCATGCGTTTGCGTCCTTCAAAACTGAATGGTTTTGTGACGATGCCAACCGTAAGAATGTTGCTTTCTTTAGCAATCTTGGCAAATAACGGAGCAGCACCGGTACCGGTACCGCCGCCTAGACCAGCCGTAATAAAGACCATATCTGAACCCTTCATGGCTTCGCGAATCTCGGCTTCGCTTTCAAGTGCAGCCTTGCGGCCCATTTCAGGATTCGCACCTGCGCCTAATCCCTTGGTTGTTTCGCGACCGAGGATGATTTTATTCTTGACCGGAGAAATATTCAGAACTTGAAGGTCTGTATTGGCTACAAAAAATTCGACCCCTTGAACACCTTCGTCGACCATACGATTGATGGCATTGCAGCCGGCTCCGCCGATACCGAATACCTTTATTTTGGCTACTTGATTGTATTGTAAATCACTCATACTGATTTCCTCCTGTTACTTGGCTTTGGTTTCAAATAAAATTCCTTTTAGTTTGCGTGTCAATGTATCTTCCGAACTGGGTTCTTTACTTTTATTGGCGACCATATTATTAAACTGTTCCATATTGACTCCCGAGCGATAATTCTTACGATATAATTGTTGATCTTTCAATACATAGAACATCCCGACGACTGCCGCCAATGAACTGTTTCTGACACCGAAAGTTTCAGGTACATACAGTTCGCATTCACAACCGACTGTTTTTTTGATCATTGCATCAAGACCGAAGATTTCAGCAGCTTCACCGCTCAAAACGATCTGTGCCTGCCCTGCCTGTAAAATCGGATCACAACATTTCTTGATCTGATCCAGCCAAGATTGTAACGGAGCTTGAATGATATCGGCTAATTCTTTTTCAGTCAATGTATGTGTCTTACCTTCGCTTGACCATAAATAGATCGGAGTCGACGGATAAGTTTCCATATCCAAACGACAATTGAAATGAAGGAGACGTTCGGATATTTCAAGAGGTAAATCGACTTTATCACTGATTTCCCCGATCAATGCATCGCTTCCGCTCATAAGAATTTCACTGGATACCAATTTGCCTTTAGCAAATAATGTCAATGTAGTTGTCTGTCGTTCTGCTCTGATGAGTATTGTGAACTGTTCGATCGATTTTTCTAATAAAGAAGCTTCTTTCGCCACGGCGAAACTGTCGATACTCACATCGAGTATTTCCAAACCAGCTTTTTCCGCTGCTTCAGCGTACGAATACGCCAAATGTCTGTCAGCACACAAGAGATCGATGTCGACACCCATTGACGTACACGGTTCATTTAACGGCATGCGCCGCGAAGTGATTCCGTTGACAATAAATTTTGTAACGACTAAATTGATCAATTCGAGATGTTCGGGAAGTTCTGTTTTTAACGCTTCCTTGATCGCTGCTTGAACATCTGTCAGTGTGATTCTCTCACTTACTTGAACTTGAATTCTGCGTGTATAACGTTGAAGTCCGGCTGACGGAATCAACAGCAAGACTCGTTCGATCCGTGCACCTATATTGGCTGAAGCATTATTGACAGCTTTTATTAGGCTTCCTACAACTGATCCCTGATCAGTTATTTCAACTCCGGTGATTCCGGAACAGCTTACTTTCTCGACTTTTAGTATGTTAAGACGGGTGTTGTGAAACTCCCCAACCAATAGACGGATTTCATGATCCGCGATTTCCAGTGCCGCGTAGACTTGTTGGTCGCTCACAATTATTCCTCCTTCACCATTGCATATATCATACCACACCTGCCCCTTCTAAAAAAGATTTTATTCGTTAAATTCGCTTGCATAAATCAATACTTCATGATATGCTTTACAAGCAAAAACGATGATGAAAGGGGGTCTACGGTATGTCAAGAGTTTGTGCCGTTACCGGTAAAAAAGCATTGTCTGGAAATAAGCGTTCCCATTCATTGCGCGCCACCCGTCGCAAGTGGAACGTTAACTTACAGAAAGTTAAAGTTGTTGTAGATGGTAAGCCGCAAAGAATCCGTATTTCTGCCCGTGCTTTAAAAACACTAAAAGCTGAACAAGCATAAATCAATGGAGTTCGCTCCATTTTTTTATTGCTTTGGCGCGTCATTACTCTGAATAATTAGCACTCTTCCCTGATGTACGGTGATCAGTGCTTTTTTTTCGCTGATCTCGTTACTGAGCCCCAAAGTTGTTTGCTCATTGAAACGTTCCTTGATCAGTGGGTATTTAAACCCTTCCAGCGAAAGTACCGTCTCCTCTAAGGCAAATACCGAGAAGTATCGGAAATCGCTCTTAGAAAGTGTCTTTCGACCGCTGGCGAGCGTATAAATCAGATTATAGTCATCCGCGAGTATAACTTGCGGAAATCTCTTCGCCAAGAGAATATTCACATAGGCGTGATCCTGTCGGCTTCCTAAAGCTCCCCATACGAGAATTTCCTGGTAACCGCGTTCAACGCAAAGTTTAAGGGCAACTTCGCTGTCACTTTCATCTTTGATCGGATCCAAACGAATAATCTCCTCACTGTAGTTGATGATTGTTTCGAATTGAGTTTGATCGACCGAATCGAAATCTCCGAGCGCTAATTTCATATGAATATGATGTTGTGCCAGCACATACGCACCATAATCGACACCGATCACATCACCTTGAAGTTGGTTCGGATAGGCACGCGGACTTCCCAACAATACCGTTGCCGTTTTCAGCATAATCGCTCGACTGCCTCTGAAATCTGATTTTTAAAAACATAACTCCCGGCAACAATAACATCGACACCGGCCTCTTTTGCTATTTTTGCGGTTTCTTCGTTGATTCCTCCGTCAACTTCGATCAAGACCTGATAATTGTGTTGTTCGATCGCTTGTTTGATTTGACGGATTCGCGAAGCTGCTTCGGGAATAAAAGCTTGACCCCCGAAACCCGGATTGACGCTCATGATCAAAACCAGATCCAATTCATCCAAAAAAGGCAAAATCACTTCTGTCGGTGTCGTCGGTCGGATCGATAATCCGGCTTTCTTACCTCTGCTTTTGATCAATCTGATTATTTTTCGGATCTCTTCATCCGAATGGCAGGCTTCAGCGTGAAATGTGATGCCGTCCGCTCCCGCATCCATAAAGACACCCGCATAATATTCGGGGTCCTCCACCATGATATGAACATCCATATATAACGAAGAAAGCTTTCTGATTCCTTTTAACAGATCCGGACCGAATGTCAGATTCTTGACGAAGTGGCCGTCCATCACATCAAAATGAAGCCATTTTGCTTTAGTGGATTCTATTTCCACGATCTGTTGATTCATTTTACTGAAATCCATCGATAAGATGGAGGGTGCTATGATCATCAATATTTCTCCTTGCCCTGCTTACACAGTGTCAGTACTTCCAAATAATGATTATATCGCTGAGCCGGAATGATTCCGTCTTCCACTGCCTTTTTAACGGCACAATCAGGTTCATTTTCATGTGAACAATTTCGGAAACGACATTCACCTAAATACGGTTTGAACTCCAGCACATACTGTTCCAATAAAGTTGCATCGATCGCATCGAATTCAATGGATGAAAATCCGGGAGTATCGGCGATCCAACCACCCGCTACTTCATGCAGTTGAGTATGCCTGGTCGTATGTTTGCCGCGTCCGAGTGCTTTTGAGATCTCTTGGGTCGCTAACGTAAAATGGACATCCAATCGATTGATAAGTGAGGATTTACCGACTCCGCTTTGACCGGTCAGTACACTGATCTTCCCTTTTAACAATTGTCTGAAAGGATCGATATCACGATCGCGTCCGACTTCAACGACGCGCATACCGCTTTTGCGATAACCTTCGACTGAATCATAAACCGGTGAGTCTGATGGAATCAGATCCATTTTAGTAACGATCAAAACCGGTTCGATATCTGCCTGTCGAATCAAAAAACAAAGGCGGTCGACCAATTGTTCGGAAAATTCAGGTTTGATCGCACTCATGACGACCAATGCCTGATCGACATTTGCGATCAAAGGACGCAGTAATTGGTTACTGCGCGGTAAGACTTCTTGCATGCCGTAATGGCCTTCCAAAGCATCGTAATTGACGAAATCACCGACTAACGGTTGTCTTTTAAGACGCATTTTTCCCATTTGAACAGCCGGAATGATCTTATCGTCTTCCGTCAACAGCGTATACTGATTGGATATGATTTTGATGATACGGGCTTTTGGCATAGGGATTACTTATAGTAACTCAGTTTTATATCACTGGTACTTGATTGTGTATAATAACTTCCGGCATTCGGAGTACTGCTGATAACGACTCCCTTGACGAGTTTCTTAATCTCACCTTCACTCATTCCATCAGTAGGCAGTTCAACCAAGGTAACTTTGATACCTGTTGCCATGCTTTCAAGAAGTGCTTTGGCTGAAGCAATTTCCATGTTGATGATCGTGCCGGGAATAATGATCGAAACATTTGACGCCACGATCAGCTTCAACTCATATTGACGGGTCGGATCCAATTTATCTCCGTTCATCAAGAGCTCCTGACGGATGACTGTTCCGGCCGCAAGGGTTGCGTTAGGCTCATCCTGTGTACGGATCGTGATTTTCTTGCCGGTCAATAATGCTCTTACATCATCGGCCAACATTCCTTTATAATCGCCGACGATGAAATATTTTCCTTCGGAAACCGTCAGAATGACAGTCGATCCCTTCTCGACTTCTGTTCCGAGTGTCGGTGTATAGGAAATGATCAATCCCTCATCGACATCGTCGGTGAGTTGGTAATTGATGGTACTGGAAACACTGAGATTATATTTAGCCAGTTCTACTTTCGCATCGGCAACTGTCATACTGGTGATATCAGGAATCTTTACAATCTTTGATTTCGGATCAAACGTTCCGCTGAGTGCCATCAGGCTGACGATCATAATTATGGAAAGCACGATCAAACCGACACCGATAAAAGCCGCCAGATAATTTCTTTTTTTCTTACCGGATTGTTCCATTTTGGCAACTTCGCCGATCATGATGGTCGCTCCGTCATCGATATTACTGTCAAAGACAAGCTTGTCGGCATTGATCATTTTATCATCCATACAGTGATGCAGATCTTCCAACATGTCTTGTGCCATTTTGTATCGATAGGCTTTATTCTTTGCGGTCGCCCGAATGATGATATTATCCATCGATTGCGGAAGTGTCGGATTAAAGTCCAAGACAGAAGGAATCTCGTCGCGCATGTGTTTGATGGCGATCTGCACCGGTGCTTCGCCTTTATGCGGAACCTGACCGGTCAGCAGTTCATAAAAAACAATACCCAACGCATAAATATCACTTTGTTGCGAAGCATTTTCTCCGCGCGCCAGTTCAGGTGCCAGATAATGAACACTGCCCATGATCGTATCTGTTTGTGTAAGTTGGATCGCATCACTTGCGACAGCGATTCCGAAATCAGTTATTTTTACCGTTCCGTCATCTTTGACCAACACATTCTGCGGCTTGATGTCACGATGAATGATGTTGCTTTTATGTGCCACGATCACTGCCGAGATCAATTGGTCCATAATAGCGATCGCTTCGTTTTTTTCCATGGCTCCGCGTTGTTGGATCAATTGTTTAAGGGTTTTACCGCGTACGTATTCCATGACGATATAATGTTTTCCGTTCTCTTCACCGACATCATACAGTTCGACGATGTTCGGATGATTCAAAGCACTGGCAGCATTAGCTTCGCGTTGAAAACGCAATAATGCGACCGGGTCACCGGAAAGCTCACCGCGCAACATTTTAATTGCCACTTCACGATTAAGCAGCGTATCGACTGCCAGATAAACATCTGCCATTCCGCCTTCACCTAAGGGTTGTACGACCATATAACGTTTTGCAATCATCTCAGGCATGAATATCCCCCTTCTTCAACGATGCGATGACGACCGTCACATTATCGTATCCACCTTGCTGATTCGCAAGTTCAATCAATTTGTCTGCTTTTGTCGAACTTCCCGTCCGAGAGATTTTCATTACGGAAGCAATCACTTCATCTTCCACGTAGCCGTGCAATCCGTCACTGCATAATAAGATCCATTTATACCCCTCGGGCAACAAACTGATATCGATTCTGATTTCGTCCTGCACACCTAATGCATTGATCAATATATTTCGCTGTGGGTGCGTTTTTGCCTGTTCAGCCGTAATATTCCCTCGTTTGACCATTTCACTGACCAGTGAATGATCTTCTGTCAGTTGAATCAGTTCATTTTCTCCATTGATTCCGTAAATACGGCTGTCGCCGACATTTACTAAAACAACAAGATCATCGATTGCCAAAAATCCGACAAGCGTCGTACCCATACCGCTGTAATCGAGATTTTCGATCGAAGCTTTCCAGATCTTTTCATTGATCCCACTGATGACTGTTTTAAACCAACTCGTGATCCCTTCAATATTATAGCTGGTAGGAGGGGCTGATTTGAATTCTTCAATCAATAAGTCACAGGCCATTTTACTAGCTACTTCCCCGGCTTTCGCTCCACCGATTCCATCACAAACAGCCGCAATAGTTGCTTTTTCGTTTTCGAGTATCGCAAAACTGTCTTGATTCATACGACGGGTCTTCCCTATATTACTCTTTCCCGCTATATTCATCACGCTCACCTCTTTCATATTTGGTTCTCAACTGCCCGCAGGCTGCATCGATATCGGCACCGTGTTCGGCACGCAGTGTACATTTAACATTTAATTTGCATAAGCGATCATAGAAACGCATCGCTTGCGGAAAACTTACGCTTTTGAATCCGTGTTCATCGACGGCGTTATATGGAATCAGATTGACATAGGCATTCAATCCGCGGATCAGCTGTGCCAATTGACGGGCACATTCTTCACTGTCATTAACGCCTTGTAACAGGATATATTCAAATGTCAGACGGCGATTATTCAATTCCGCATATTCACGCAACGCTGCCATCAGTTCACTGAGCGGAAATGCTTTATTGATCGGCATCAACTTCGAGCGCAATTCATCAGTCGGCGCATGAAGCGAAATCGCCAAGTTATACTGGACATTCTCACGGGCGAAACGCCGGATCTTGTCGACAATTCCGCAAGTCGATACGGTAATATGGCGGGCCCCGATCGCGATTCCCAAATCATGGTTGATCGTTGCCATAAATGCCATTACATGATCATAGTTATCAAACGGTTCTCCGGTTCCCATTACGACGACATGACTGACGCGTTCTTCTTTTTCATCGAGATCGCGTTGCACATACATGACTTGCGCTACCATCTCTCCGCTGGTCACATCGCGGGTTTTCTTGTTGATGCCGCTGGCACAGAACGTACAACCCATGTTACAACCGATCTGCGAAGTTACGCAGACTGATTTTCCGTAATCGAAATGCATCAAAACCGTTTCAACCAAACTTCCGTCTTGAAGTTGAAACAAATATTTTACTGTTAGATCTTTCGAAACCTGTTTTTTTACCAGTTTCAAAGGATCGATCACATATTCTTGAGTTAGTTTTATCCGCATGTCATTGGACAAATCACTCATATCATCAAACGAGATCGCCCGTTTGCGATAGAGCCACTGAAAAATCTGTTTACCGCGGAATTTCTTCCATCCGGTCTCCAGTACCATGTTTTCCATTTGTTCATAAGTCAGATCATAGATCGTTTTCATTTTATCACCATGGTTTATTGTACCATATTTAGTTGTTTCTTTGCAGTTTTGCCATATAAAATCCATCAGTTCCAAAGTCTTGCGGCCAAATCGTTCGCTCGCTGACCAAAGAAAATTCTTCGTGTTCGCTCAGAAATACTTCGATCTGACGTTCATTTTCTTTTTTGTTGATCGTACAAGTCGAATAAACCAGTATTCCGCCGACTTTCAGCCACTTGGCTGCTTCATTCAACAGGTCTTTCTGAAGAGTGGTCAATTCATCCAAATTGCTTGGTTTGATGCGGATCTTGATATCGGGTTTACGGCGTAAAACACCTAATCCCGAACACGGAACATCCGCCAAAATACGGTCAAAACGACGGTCCGGGTTTAAAACTTCACTGAGATCACGGCTGTCGACGGTTACGGTATCAACGATGCTGACACCCATTTTATTCATCAATCGTTCGATCAGTTCGGTGCGTTGCGGATGTAATTCGCAGGCTACGATTGAACCGATATTGTTCATTGCTTCGGCTACCGATGCTGTTTTTGTGCCGGGTGCAGCGCAAATATCAAGTATATCCTCACCGCTTTGCGCATCCAACAGTTCGCTGACCAATTGGCTCGCTTCATCTTGCAGAACGATCTTCCCTTCCGTGAACCAAGGAGTAGAGACCAGATTCCCTTCATAAATAACGCCCAATGAACTGATCTGACTTGGGTGCATGGCAGGATCTTGCAATACTTCTTCCATGGATGTTTTTAAGGTATTGATCCGTCCGGCTGTTTTAGATTCCACCAGCATACTTCGAGCGGCCGCTTTCGCAAGTTCTTCGGAATACTGTTTTGACCATAACCGAAGTATCCATTCAGGCATACTGGCATTCAGCGCAAAACTGGCAAGATCATCTTTTCCGATCAATTCGGTTCTGCCTTCGATGATCACTTTGCGCAGTACCGCATTGACAAGCCCGGACGCGCGTCCGGAATCGATATGACGGCAAATGTCGACTGCTTCGCTGACGACCGCATAATCAGGAACTTTATCTAAGAATAATAGTTGATAGGTCGACATGTCCAAAAGGACCGCAACCGATTCATCGATCTTTCGATCGACATGTTTCAACCATTGATTTCGACAGTAAATCTGATTTTGCAACGTTCCGTAAACAATATTGGTGATCAACGGTTGATCTCGTTCTTTACCTAATTGTAAGTTTTGTTTTAGTGCCAAGTTGGCATATTGACCGTATATGATCACATCTTTGATGATATCGTAAGCTAGTTGGCGACTGTTCATAGGGGCTCCTTTATAAGATACTGAGAGGATTCACATCAACACTGATGTCAATGTCGCTCTTTATCTGCATTGTTTCGATTGTTGTTCGCACATAACTTCTCATCTCTTCCAGATCACGACCTTTGATCAACAGTCGATTGCGATAGATACGGGCTGTTTTACCCAAATCACTCGGACCCAACACTTTACATCTGTCTTGGTTGCGCAAGAGTACAGCTGCTTCTTCAGCTGCTTCACTTGCATGTTCCTGTTGCGATGAACTGAAGATCATCGCAATCAGATATTGATACGGAGGATTCTGACCGAGCTTGCGATAATTCATTTCAGTCACGAAAAATCGTTTATATTCATGTTGAACCGCTGTTTTAAGTGCATAGTGGTCGGTCATTTTACTTTGGATGATCACTTCGCCTTCTACATCTCCGCGTCCGCTGCGACCGGCGGCTTGGACCAACAGATCAAAAGCTTCTTCGACACTTCGATAATCCGTCCGCATCAATGCTGTATCGATGCCCAAGATTCCCACCAACGTAACGTTTGGGATATCCAGACCTTTTGCGATCATTTGCGTTCCGAGTAAGATATCGGTTTCATGTTTTGCGAATTGGTCCAATAAGATGCGATGTCCGTTCTTGCGGGATGTCGTATCGCTGTCCATGCGAGTGATCCGCGTATTCGGAAATTTTCGGTTGAGTTCTTCTTCGATCCGCTGGGTTCCGACTCCCAGATTACGTAACATGGTAGATCCGCAGACTGAACATACGGTGGGTATCGACCGCGTGATGCCGCAACTGTGGCACTTTAAAACATTTTCGTCTTTGTGGACGCTCATCGGTCGATCGCAGTCAGTACATTGTTCTGTCGCACCGCAACTGATGCATTGCATGACCGGCGAATAACCGCGTCGATTGAGCAAGAGAACGATCTGTTGTTTCAAATCAAGTCGAATCCGGATCGCATCCGCAAGATCTTTTCCGATCGTTCCGTTTTTAAAACCATTACCGGGTGGTGTGATTTTAACTTTCGGTAAAACACCGCTCACGCGTTCCGGTAACTCGATCAAATCATAAACGCCTTTTTTAGCACGCGCATACGTTTCGAAAGACGGTGTCGCACTTCCAAGCACGACTTTACATCCATGAAAACCGGCACGCCATACGGCCACGTCTCGGCAGTGATAACGAGGTAATGAGTCTTGTTTATAGCTGTTATCATGTTCTTCGTCCAGAACGATCAACGCCAGATCCTGAAACGGCAACCAGATTGCCGATCGCGTACCCACCACGACGGTATTTTCTCCGTCTTTGACACGCTGGTATTGTTGATACCGTTCGGAATCATTAAGTCCCGAATGGTAGATGATCACATCTTGTCCGAATCGTTCCTGCACACGCTGTACCATTTGCGGGGTCAGTGATATTTCGGGAACCAATATCAGCGCTTGGCGATGATTTCGCATCGCTTCTTCAGCTAATTCCAAATAGATTTCGGTCTTTCCCGAACCGGTCGGACCGTACAGACAGATAACTTCTTTTTCTGTTTTTCGGATAGCATCGAGAGCTTTGATTTGATCTTCGGATAACGGATACTTACGCAGTACATTAGCGATCGGTTTTATATGATATCGAACTTCACGTTTTACTTTTTCCAAAATTCCCTTCTTGACCAATGTATCGATTCGACTTCCGTAGTCTTCTTTGAGATCATGCAAACTGCATCCTTCATTGTTACGAAGCCGATCAACGATCTCTTGTTGCACGGTATTGAGTTTATACCCTTCGGTATCAACAAGTTGTATCCATACTTCACTGACCGGCTCACGAGAACTTGATCGTGGATTCAACATCTTGGGAAGCATCGTTTGAAAACACGAGATGATCGGCGAAACGGTATCTTTCGCCAGTTGCAATCCTAGATCAAACAATTCATTCGTTAGAAGTGAATGTTCGTCAATGACCGATTCCAGATCTTTTAATGCATATCCGGTACGCGCAGCGTATTCTTGTGCTGTTTCGCTTGTCTCTTCAACACTCTGAACAAACGCAATGCAAGAAGTATTATTGAAATTTACCCGTACTCGGACACCCCGTTCAAGCGAAAATTGATCAGCCCGATATGTAAAGGTCTGATTCAGTTTAAGTGTTCGATGTTCGATCCATACGTTTGCCAGTTTCATTTAATTCTCCGTTTGTGTCCATTATACAACATTTCATCGTTTTCCCAAAAAAGAAAAGCTCATCTCTGAGCTTATTCCATATGTCTTTTGATAATCAGTGAAATGATGGCGGCAGCCAGTTTCGGATCTTCATTACATACAACAAATTTATACTGACCGATCAGTTCCATCTCTTTGGATGCTTTACTCAAACGTTGCTGAACGATTTCTTCAGGTTCGCTGCGGCGTCCGCGGATTCGACTTTCTAACTCTTCCATACTCGGCGGAACAATGAAGATCGTCAATGCTTCAGGACATTTTTCCTTGACCTGTACAGCACCTTGAACTTCGATTTCCAACAGTACGTTTTTACCTTCTTTTCTCAGATTCTCAACATGATTTACCGGTGTTCCGTAATAGTTGCCGACAAATTCGGCATACTCCAAAAGTTCACCGTTTTTGATTGCGTTTTCAAATCGTTCACGCGTAACAAAGAAGTAATCGATGCCGTCGCGTTCGCCGGCTCGTTTCGTTCTTGTGGTCATGGATACCGAATAGGCGATATTCAGTTCCGGATTCTCTATAAATTGATCACGAACAGTGCCTTTTCCGACACCGCTGGGTCCGCTTAATATAATCAGTAATCCTTTTTTCATACTACCACCGTCCCTCTTGTAGTTAATGATACATACACAAACTTGGAATGTCAAATATGATATAATAAAAAGCGAAAGAAGTGATGAAACATGGCCTTAGATGGACTTTTACTCAACCGAATCGTTGATTCCCTGCAGGAAATTCTTCCTACACGTATTCATAAAATCTATAACATCTCCGAAAACGAGTTGCTTTTTCAGTTGCGTTCCGCAAAAGAGAAAAAGAATTTATTGATTTCATGCCATTCCGTTTATAATCGTCTCCAACTTTCAGATCGAACGTATACGACTCCCGAAGAACCAAGCAATTTTACGATGTTATTGCGAAAACACTGTGAAGGCGGTTGGATCACTTCGATGAAACAAGTCGGTCTAGACCGATTGGTCGAAGTTACCATCAATTTACGCGATGATCTGGGAGACAATCACATCTCAACTTTATACATTGAATTGATGGGCAAATATGCCAATCTAATTCTAGTCGGTGCAGACGGTAGGATCATGGATGCGTTGAAACGTATTCCGCCGTTTGAAAATACCAAACGGACGATTCAACCGGGAGCCGTTTTTGTGTTGCCCGAGATCCAAGAAAAACGGAATCCGTTTATGGACAACGATCCGGATCTGACACAATCGTTGACTTCGCAATACCATGGTTTCTCTCCGCTTTTAACGAGAGAGATGCAGTATCGCATCATGAACGGTCAATCGTTCTCAGAAGTCATGAAAAGCATCGCTGCATCTAACTGTCTCTATCTTAGCACCGACGAGAAAGAAACGCACTTCCATTGCATTCCGCTCACCCATTTGGAATTACCGACGGTTGAGTTGGAGTTGATGAAAGGTCTGGATGAAGTCTATTTTCAAAAGGAAGAAAAAGAACGCATTCGGGCACATACGGGTGACTTACTTAAGTTCGTTCAACGCGAGATCAAAAAATATACAAGTAAACTTCCTAAATTGACGGAAGCTTTGGATGAAGCTTTGGATTGCGATAAATGGCGCGCCTTCGGTGAGCTGTTGTATGCGTACGGTCTCCAAACACCCAAAGGTTCGACTGAACTGACGGTCGAAGCGTTTGATGGCAGCGGACCCGTTAAGATACCGCTTGATTCAAAAGCGGATGGAAAAACAAACGCGAAGAAATATTTTCAAAAATACCAAAAAGGTAAAAAAGGCCAAGTTCATATCTTAAATCAACTTGAGATCTGTGAGAACGAACTTGCTTATTACCAAGGAATCCATCAACAATTATCGATCGCAGGCGTTCCCGATGCGATTGAAATTCGACAAGAGTTAGCTGACGGCGGTCTATTAAAAGCAACTGTCAGTAAAGTACGGAAACGCAAAAAACAAACTCCGCAATACCTGAGTTTCACCTTAGACAATGGAGTAAGGATCCATCTGGGTAAGAATAATCTGCAGAATGACTTTATCACATTTAAATTAGCGAAAAAGAAAGATACATGGTTGCACGCAAAAGATTACCACGGTGCCCATGTGATCATTGAGACCGATACTCCGGATGAAACAACTCTGCGTACGGCTGCACAACTTGCGGCATATTACTCGCAAGCTCGTAACGGCTCCAGTGTTCCGGTCAACTATTGTCCGATCGCAAACGTAAAAAAGATACCGGGAGCCAAACCGGGCTTCGTAGCACTGGGTTCGTATAAAACGATCTATATCGATCCCGAAGTGAGTTTTATCGAAAACCTATTAGTAAAAAATAAGACTGTGTCCTAATCGGCACAGTCTTTTACATCGGTAATAAAGAACCCGATTTCCGAATTTTCTTATACTCGGGCTCATATTTTTCTACCCACTCCCAAAACTTCGAAGAGTGATTCATTACTTTCAAATGCATCAATTCATGGATACATACATAACGGATAAATTCGGGTGAACAATGGATCAGGTTTGCGTTGAGTGTAATGATGCGCGTACTGCTGCAGCGGCCCCAACTGCGCTTCATTTTTTTGATTCGCAGTTCATTCGGCTGAAGTCCGGTACTCGCATAACATTCTTTGAGTATCCGATTCAAAATCGTTTCAACTTCATAACGAAGATATTTCTCCATCACAACCGCGCTGTTTTGGTTTCCTTTGACGGTCACGATCAATGAAGATCCTTCGCTCGTAACACAACTCACGGAATCTTTTGAATGGAGGACTCGAACTGATCTTTTTGTACCCAAGATCCAAATCTCATCATCACTGATCTTATGAAGTTCTTCGCGATCCAACTGCTTTTGGATCCATTTCTGCTTGCCCGCAAGCCAGTTCATTAATTGCTGCGGATCCGCATGGAGAGGTGCTTTGAGAATGATTCTTCCGTTTGTCATTCGGGCGACAGCAGTTTTTCGGTTTTCAAGTACGATTTCGACTTTCAACAAATGTTCATCGACGGCGATTTCTCGCATAAGCGGTTGCTTAAGGCTTTTCTTGATCAATTATTCACCGCTTTGTAAGATGATTGCCGAACTGTGGCCCAAGAAAGTACGGCCGTCTTTACATTTGACTTGAATCATATCACTGTTCTTATAGTCTTTCCATGACGTGATGTCACAGACGATCGTTTGATCACCGACATTGATGTACGCTTTATCGTATTTCCATGTTGTATCGATGATTTGTAAATTACAGCCGGTAAGAACTACCAATAATGTGAGTGTTGCCAATATTTTTTTCATTTTATTTCTCCGTTCTTTCATTGATTATCTTTTTTAATTCACTTAAAGCAGAAGAGGAACGCGTATGGATTGCATCCGGGAATGCAATCAACAGCCGTCGGTATTGTTTTCCCTGATGAACCAACCTTTTTCTGAGATCAATCACCACTGATTCGCTTTTACTTTGAAGCAGATCGATTTTATTTTCAAATCCTTCATTCAAAAGAGCCAAATATCGTTCGATTTCACTGAGTAGTTTATTCAATGTAATCAATCGGCTCAGCGTCAACGCCACATCCAGACTAAGACCGAGTGTCATGCCGATCGCAAGAACGATTGACAGTTGCTGCGGAATCAGACTCACCCACGCAGAAACGATCGGATGGATCACCAGGATCACGATCAGTGCACCGATACCCCATAACAAGGAAAACGGCAGACAGATGTAACCATTCAGATTCAGCGGTCGAGTGGAATAATCCCACCATCGTTGATGAAACAATAATTCAAGGAGCCAACCGGTAGCCAGTTCCAACAGTGATGTCACGATCACCGACCCGATATATAACAACACGATGTTGTTTTTAAACGCTCCGAGTAATAAAAGTACCAACAGAACGCCGAATCCGTACATCGGACAGATCGGACTCCACAGAAATCCGCGATTAACAAATTTTCGAGTTAAAATAAATGAAAATGTGACTTCCATCAACCATCCCAGAAATGAATAGCTGATAAATAGAAGAATGAGTTGAGGTATCGTAAAGAGCGCTGCTAAATTCATCAATTACCTCCTCATGTTCTATGTAGAAAGTATACTCTATTCAAAGAAGGATTCAAGATTCCGATTCGGATTTTAACCGAAAATCAATGTTTACTGTAACTTTTTGCTTCATTCATCCGCAGCGAAACGAATTCCCGCCTGAATGCGTACTATATTGATCAACGCGGTATTCGATCGAAGAAAGGATCATTAATTTCAAATCATCCATTGTCTTCAAACGTGATTTGATAAAAAACAACCTAGAACTCGGAAAATATTTACTGTTCGCCATCAGAAAAAAATCTACTTTGTCTTGTGTCATGGTGACTCCTTCAGCGTAATTGACGACCTGATCTGATCAAACAAACGACTTAGGACTTCTTTGAATCTACCTGCTGATTTGATTCTAATGAATAATCACATTGTTTCATATTTTGAGATTCGTTGCAAGAAAAGTTGTTGATTTTTGAAGCTGTAATTAACTACTTTTACTTTTTTGAATCAGTGCTACAATTTAATCAACAGGAGGTCTTTATGAAAAAATGTTGGATCGTTACAGGCGCAAACGGACACGTCGGTAATACTGTCGTTCGTCTCTTGCTTGAAAAGCATCAACAAGTCATTGCCATGGTTCTTCCGGGAGATTCTTCCCCTGCCCTTCAAGGGTTGGATGTCGAGATCGTCAAAGGTGATCTGGTGAATTCGGATGATATCGAACACTTGTTTTCATTCGTTAAAGATGTCGATTACTCGCAAGTCATTGTCATCCATACTGCCGGTATCGTTTCCATCGATTTCAAAGAAAAAGATCTCATCGACAAAGTAAATTTCGGCGGCACACGCAATGTCGTCGATGCTTGCGTGATCCATCAGATCGGAAAATTGATCTACACCAGTTCCGTTCATGCAATACCGGAACGTTCCGGTAATCAACCGATCCGAGAAGCTATCGAGTTTGACCCCGATTTGGTTGAAGGTCTCTATGCGAAATCAAAGGCTTCCGCAAGTCAATATGTGATGGATGCGATCCATAAAGGATTGAACGCAAACATTGTTTTTCCTTCCGGGATTTTAGGTCCGGGTGATTTCGGGAATTCGCATATGACACAATTCGTTTTGGATTATTTGGAAGGTCGGTTAACTGCCTATGTCGAAGGCGGGTATGATTTCGTTGATGTCAGGGATGTGAGTGAAACCATTATCAAGATAGCTGAAACCAGTGCACCCGATGAAAACTATCTGTTAAGTAATCGTTTCATCAGCGCAAAAGAAATGTTGGATATTTTAAGTACAGTTTCAAATCAAAAAAAAGTAAAACTTTGTTTACCGATGTGGTTGGCTAAAAGTACGGCTCCTTTGGCTGAAGTCTATTATCGCTTGATCAAACAAAAACCTCTTTTTACCCGCTATTCGCTGATGACTCTGAAAAGTAATTCAAATTTCGATCATTCGAAAGCGAGTCTTGAATTGGATTATCATCCGCGCGATCCAGAAGAATCACTGCGTGATGCAGTGGGTTGGTTGATTTCTCATCAGCGTGTTAAGACAACGATAAAATAAAAGAGCTACTCGAGCTCTTTTTCTAGTTGATTTTGAGAACTGGCGGAAGCTCGGTTTTTCAACCGAATGAAGAAGAAACCTCCGACCATGATGATGACATAAAATGTCGTAAAGCGCCAGAATATCATTGTACTCGCAGCCGCCGACTTACCGATAACCGTTGAAAATACCAGGACGAAGACGGATTCCGTAGCTCCTGATGCACCCGGCAGCGGAACAAATGTGTTCGCAACCGATATGAAGGATGCCAGTGCCATGAATTCCATGAACTGACTCCAGTGGATCGGAAGACCTAACAGTTTTCCAACAATGAACGGTGTCATGAAATAAAGACTGAAACGCAACAGATAGAGAGCCGATATTTTCCAAACGAGTTGCTTATTATCGCTGATCGCCGAAAGAGCTTCATGAAAATGTTCCAATGTCGTGTTCCATGAACTGATGGCTCCTTCTTTGTCTTTGATGAAGCGTGTCTTGATAACGATCTTCATTACCCAGTTTGAGATGATTTTATAGAGTTTCGGAAATTCGACCATGATCCACAAAAGAATGATCACAAAGAAATTGATCAACAAGCCCAGCGCGAAAACTAACGTAATGGACATATTCTTAAAGTCTTTGAACTTCAATAAAAACAAAAATAACGTCAATCCGACCAGCGTGATCTGATAGATGTAGAAATCCATCCAAACCAAGCCGGCCCCTTGTGTCGTACTTAATCCTTGTTTTTTAAATGCATATGTCTGCGCGAATTGTCCGCCTGTACTCGAAGGTGTGATATCCGATACGAATCCGCCGATCAAACCGTTTATGAGTCCTTGGCGATAGCGATATTTCTTATTGATCGATCGAGCCATGATGGTAAGGATCCAACCGTACACAAAAAAAGGAAGTAATCCCCATGCGATGATCAAAAACAGACGCCAAGGATCAATTTGGGTAACCGTCGTAAGCACTTGTTGATAACTGTCATAGAGTGCAAACCATAGCGCAAATATCGTCAGAATCACAATAAAAATCATATTTATCAAATAACTGTTTTTTTTCTTTTTCATTTTAGTCTCCGCGAGTACCTTTCCATTCTAACATAGAACAATTTATTTTCAACAAAGTTACCATTTTACTTGATCAATATCCCAAATTTTCTTTAACGATCACAACGTGGATGCGTTTGGGAGTATGAGAACGATGCATGATGACGGTTGCACTGCAGATTCGTTCCTGAACGTGGCAGTTGACACATTCTCCGATTTGACGACACGGAGTGTTTTTACCCAGACGCTCGCAATTTGCCGGCGCAGCGACATGTTTGATTCGCTTTATACCTTCATCTTGATTGAATACCAACTTGTTGATGCCGACGATAACATATACTTTTTTGGGTCCGAAAATCATCGCACCGACACGGTTACCCGTACCGTCCGTATTGATCAGTTCACCATCGACGGTGAGTGCATTGCTAGAACAAATAAACACGTCGGCGTTGAAACCTTGCCGGAATGCATCGTCACGATTTACATTTTCAGCGTAGCGATCGATAAATTTGACATCGGCTGTTCTCAGCCAATCAAGAACACCACAACTTTCCAAAGTCATCGACCCGCCATGAGCGACTGTCGCATTAAGTGGAAGAACACGCTCTAAAAACGGAATAACTTCGTCTTTTGTTTCCAAAATAGTGGTTTCGAATTGATTCACATTCAAACTTCTTACCGTACGGTCAATCGTTCGGTTGATGATGGTTTCTTGATATAGGTCCATATTTTCACCTCAATATCAGTATACACCCGAATGAATGTACATTGAAAGAATTGAAAAACAGACAATCATGTGATTCATTAAGTTTATGTAAAATATTTTCAGAAAATCGGTGTAACTATCTACTTGACAAATGAAACACAACTGGTAGAATGGACTCATAGATTAAATCGTTGATCGGAAAATAGTAACTGCTTCTACCTTAACACAGAGATCTGATGGCCGGTGCAAATCAGAATAAGGGATACAGCGAATGGGTCCGAGAGAGCAAGGCGAATTGTAAAATAGCCAAGACGGGTGCTTACCGTTAAAATAGCTAGGATATGTTAGTATCCGAAATGAGATGATCACAATCTATTTTGTGATTAATAAGGATGGCACCGCAAGCACTATTGCTCCTACATGGGACAATGGTGCTTTTTTTCGTAAAGGAGGTGGTCACTGTGTGGTGAAGTTCACTCACTATTAACGATTTGGAATTTTCAACCTATTTCACACAAGGAGAAATAACTCATGAAAACAAAAGACATCGTACTTGCTTCACTGCTGCTGGCCATGGGCCTGGTCCTTCATTCGATTACCCCTGCTATCTTAGGAAGTGTCAAACCTGATTTTCTGTTAGCCACAATGTTTATCGCAGTATTGACTCAACCAAAGCTCAAAAACACGATCCTGATCGGAACGGTTGCCGGAATCATGGCTGCCATGACCACCAGTTTCCCGGGCGGACAGATCCCATCCATCTTCGATAAACTGATATCTGCTTTATTCGTTTATGCGTTGTATGTAGTTGTTTTCAACAATAAAATCAATTCGATCAAGATGAGCCTGGTCAGTTTTACCGGCACATTCGTCAGCGGTTTCGTATTTCTGGGATCTGCTGCCGTAATGGTCGGTTTGCCTGCTCCGTTTATGGCCTTGGTCATCGCAGTTGTCCTTCCGACTTCGTTTGCGAATGTGGTGATTTGTCTGATTCTTCAGAAAGCTTTCGAAAAAAGTCGAAGTTTAAGTTATTCCCGATAGAAAAGAAGCCCGGTAAAACGGGCTTCTTTTTAATTCATTTGATTCTTCACTTTAACATTGTAATCATGCTCATCGGCATCCACGCTAAGGACTGAATCATCCGTTGGATTTTGCTCAATGATGATGCGTGCGATCTTGGTTTCGATCGTCCGTTGGATATGACGTTTCATCGGACGGGCACCGTAAACAACGTCAACTCCTTCATCCAGTATACGTTGTTTGGCAGACTGTGTAACTTCCAACAGTAAACGACGATTCGCAAGACGGTCAGCCAACTCATGGATGAATTTATCGGCGATCTTCGCCAATACTGCATTATTCAAAGCGTTAAACACAATAATCTCATCGATTCGATTGATGAATTCAGGTTTGAACGTGCGGGTAACCTCTTCAAGATAATGTTTTTCGCGTTGTTCGAGATTCTCTTCAAACGCATAATGCGATCCGAGATTACTGGTCATGATGATCAGTGCGTTTTTAAAATCAACAACGACCCCTTTATTATCCGTGATCCGTCCGTCATCCAAGATCTGGAGGAGGATGTTAAAGACATCCGGATGTGCTTTTTCGATTTCGTCCAACAACACGATCGAATACGGTTTACGACGAACAGCTTCAGTTAGTTGTCCGCCTTCTTCATAACCCACATATCCCGGAGGAGCACCGATCAAACGCGAAACACTGAACTTCTCCATGTATTCACTCATATCGATCCTGACGATTTTTGTTTCATCGTCGAACAATTGTTCAGCCAATGCTTTGGCTACTTCCGTTTTACCGACACCGGTCGGTCCCAGAAACAAGAACGATCCGATTGGGCGATGTTCATCCTGTATCTGAGCTTTTGACCGCATGATCGCTTGTGTAACCAGTTTTAACGCCTCATCCTGACCGATCACACGTTGGCGCAATGCATCTTCCAAGTGAAGTAGTTTAGTGCGCTGAGTGGACAGTAAACGCGACACATCGATATGGGTCCAACGAGCGACGATCTTGGCAATCAAATCTTCATCGACGATCTCTTGGATCATCGCTCCGTCTTTTTTTCGATTGGCTGTTTCTTTGATCTTCTTTTCAAGATTCGGAATCGTTTCATATTGAAGTTTGGCGGCGACTTCATAACGTGTTTCATTTTGAGCTTTATCAAGTTCTAATTTTGCTTTTTCTAATTGTTCCATATAGGTTTTTGATGCATCAAGTTCTTTTTTCTCTTCTTGCCATTTACTGTAGAGTATGTCTTTTTTTTCTTTATAATCAGCCAGTTCTTTGCGAAGTTCTTCCAAACGATCGATCGTTCTTTCGTCTGTTTCTTTTTTAAGAGCTGTTTCTTCAATCTCCAACTGCATGATCCTATGGATCATTTCATCCAGTTCCTGCGGCATCGAATCCATTTCGACACGAATCGAAGCACACGCTTCGTCGATCAGATCAATGGCTTTATCCGGTAAGAACCGATCTGTTATGTAACGTTGGGACAGAGTCGCTGCTGCGATGATCGCTTCATCCAAAATACGAACGCCGTGATGAGTCTCAAAGCGATCTTTAAGTCC
>Ga0209100_1000423_pt1 | contig 37113 bp, 31 predicted proteins | sample lystaG_FD_185480 | JGI IMG/M metagenome (GOLD analysis project Ga0209100, IMG submission 185480) | Glacier valley bacterial and archeal communities from Borup Fiord, Nunavut, Canada, to study Microbial Dark Matter (Phase II) -... | ecosystem: Environmental > Aquatic > Freshwater > Ice > Glacier ... | reverse complement strand
CCCAGACAAAGGCGGTTACTGGCAATTAACAACCAACCGTAATTCGTAATTTTTAATTCGTAATTGATTCCGTAATTCGTAATTGATTCCGTAATTCGTAATTTTTAATTCGTAATTGAATAAAGAATGAATGATATTTTCACCATGAATAACAAGGTACAGGCTGCTTTGGAAAAGAAGTTTGAGGAGCACAGAATCATATTTTGGTACGACGACAAAGCCGAATTTACTGGTTTGCTTGAAAGCCTTCAAATTCCGGAAGTAGAAAAACTCCTGATCGAAAACAATGAGTTTACGCTGAAACATCGTTTGTTGATCACCCAACCCCATCAGCGTTTCCTGGTTTATCAACCCAAGCCCAAACCCATTGATACTGAAAACTGGCTGTTGGATATCCTTTTATCCAATTCTGAATTTCATACGGCACCTTCTTCGCTCTATTTGCATGATTTAGAATTGCCACCTGAATTTAAACCTATGATTCAGCAACATGAAGAATTTTTCACCAATGAAAAACGCATTTCAGAATTAAAAGCATTGCTTGAACCAGAAGACCGTGAAAGCAAAATCAGGTTAAAGATGATTTCTATTCTCTGCAATTGTGAAGCCGATTGGGAAAAAGTATTGTACAGTTTGTTTGCCGAAATTCTGAAAGAGAAACAAGAGAAATTCAAATCCATTGAAAAATACGGGCTTCATGTCTTCTTTTGGGAAGTTATCGAAAGGAAATTCAATTACAAGGCTGCAACTCCCGGAATTAAAGATTTTTTGCTACAGCTGATCAACGATAATTTCCAGCGCAGTATCCCAAACGGGAAAGCGACATTATCAAAAGATGCTTACCTGTTTGTAAACCGTTGGAAGGAGAATACCAAGGCCAGGCAAATTTTCGAAGACTGGAGTTTGCAATTGGAGGAGGATTTGGGTATCGAGCCATTTATTCAAAACCTTTCGGGAGAGTTATTGCTCGAAGCAGATACATTTGCTGTTATTGATCAAAAGATTATTGTTGTCCTTAAAGATTTTGTACAGAATGAAGCATTGGCCAATTTGATTGTTCAGGAATGGATTGAAAAACGAAAGTTGAAATTCTTTTACGATCAATTCAAAAACATCTATGAGGCCTTGAGTTACGGATCATCTTTACTGGACGAGATCAGGAAATCAAGTCTTACCATTGCCAGTCCAACGGAAGGATTTGAAAAATACATCCGGCAACTGTATCAGGTTGACCTGCTTTACCGCAAATACATCTATTACAGCGAAAAGGCTGAACATCAAAGTATTTTAAAGGATCTGACACTGAAAATTGAAAAGGCTTATGGCAATTCCTTTTTACTAAAATTAGGCGACAACTGGCAACAGACCATTGACTCGATGCAGGAATGGAAAATTGATGCGGTAATAGGACAAAAAGAGTTCTTCAGAAGATGGGTCGAACCTTACATCAAGAGAGACAACCGCATATTTGTAATTATATCCGATGCCTTCCGTTACGAATCAGCCGTTGAATTGCGTGAGATGATCCTACAAAAGAATACATATACGGCTGAATTAGATGCCATGTTGGGTTCATTGCCTACTTATACACAGCTTGGAATGGCTTCCTTGTTACCCCACAAAAGTTTAACTTTTAACGAAAAATCGGACACTGTTTTTGTTGACGGACAAAGTACCCAGGGAACGCCAAACCGCACTAAAATACTACAGAAATACAAACCTGAAAGTATTGCCATCGTTGCCGAGGATTTCCTTAAAATGAAGGCAAAAACCGAAGGCCGTGAGTTTATCAAACCCTATACTATCATCTATATTTACAGCAATCATATTGACAAGACCGGTGATGATAAAACTTCTGAATGTGATGTTTTTAAAGCTACCATAGATGAATTCGATTATTTAATGAAAATCATTAAACAAATCGCCGGCATGAATGGAACCAATATGCTGATAACTTCCGATCATGGCTATTTGTATCAGCAAAACCGTTTGGATGCAACTGATTTTACAGAATTCACTCCTTCCGGCGAACTTTACAAAACAAGCCGAAGGTTTGTGATCGGTAAGAATCTTTCATCTAATTCATCGGTTAAAAAATGGAAAGGCAAACAGCTTGGATTTGATGATGAGACAGAGGTATTAATACCATATTCTATCAACAGGTTGAGAATTCAGGGTGCAGGCAGCCGCTTTGTTCATGGAGGTGCAAGTTTGCAGGAAATAGTCATCCCTGTATTGGAAATAAACAAATCACACAATAGTGACCTGGAGTATGTTGATATTGATATTATCAGCGGTTCAACAAACATCACCAGCAATACTTTTGGAATCAGTTTCTATCAGAAACAAGCCATTGCTGACAAGATTTTCCCACGACAGTTAAGAGCAGCTTTTTATACCACAACGGGTAAATTAATCTCAGACTCGGCAAGTTTCAATTTCAATAGTAGTGACAAAGATGCAGCAGCCAGGGAGCAGCGGAAAACCTTTCTATTTATATCCGATGCCTCAAAATACAACGGTCAGGAGGTGATCTTAAAATTGGAACAACCCATTGAAACGACCTCCCAGTTCAAAACATACAAGAGCTTCACCTATCGCATGTTGATAGCCTTTACCAGTGAATTTGACAACTTCTAAATTACAATTCTATGGATGCCTTAGATATCAAACTATACCAATCGTTTCCCGGTAAAGTTGTCAGGAAAGATTTAACCAAGCATATTAAAGAAGGTGCAAATGTTCCGGTTTATGTGCTTGAATACCTTCTTGGTATGTATTGTTCCACTGATGATGAAACAACAATTACGGAAGGCATTCAGAAAGTAAAACAAATTCTGGCCGAAAACTATGTTCGTCCGGATGAATCAGAAAAGATAAAATCAAAGATCAAAGAAAAGGGACGGTTCAAGATAATTGACAAAGTTACCGCCAAGCTCAATGAAAATGCTGACAGGTACGAGGGATTGTTGTCGAACATCAACCTGAGGAAGGTGATTATCGATAATTCATACATTAAGAAATACGAAAAACTTCTGGCTGGTGGTATTTGGTGCATTCTTACTTTAGAATACTATTACGAAGAAAGTTCAAAAGATACTCCATTCAAAATTGCAGATCTGAAACCGATACAAATGCCAGAAACTGACATTTCAGATTTCATCAGTCACAGGCAGGATTTTACCCTGGATGAATGGATTGATGTAACTTGCCGAAGTGTTGGCATGGAACCTGTAAACCTTGACGAAAACACGAAATGGCATCTGGTTGCCCGCATGATTCCCTTTGTTGAGAAGAACTATAACATCTGCGAATTGGGGCCGAGAGGAACCGGCAAATCTTATGTGTATGATGAGATTTCACCCTATTCAATTCTGATTTCAGGTGGTCAAACGACAGTTGCAAACCTCTTTTACAACATGAGTAGCCGCACTATTGGTCTGGTTGGATTATGGGATGTTGTGGCTTTTGATGAAGTTGCCGGTCTGAATATGAAAGACAAAGATGGCATTCAAATAATGAAAGGATTTATGGCCAATGGTTCATTTAGCCGTGGAAAAGAAAGCATCAATGCAGATGCTTCCATGGTATTTGTAGGCAACATCAACGGCTCAATTGAAAATATGGTAAAGACCAGTCATTTGCTGTCCCCATTCCCCAAAGAAATGATTGATACCGCCTTTTTTGATCGGTTCCACCACTATCTGCCCGGATGGGAAATACCCAAAATGCGCCCTGAATTCTTCACCAATTCGTATGGCTTCATTTCCGATTATTATGCAGAATGTTTACGTGAATTAAGAAAATACAATTTCTCAGATGCTATCAATCAATATTTCAGACTTGGCAAAGATTTGAATCAACGAGATACCATTGCGGTAAAACGCACGGTAAGTGGTTTGGTAAAACTACTTTTTCCTGATGGCAAGTTCACAAAAGACGATATTCGCAAGTGTCTTGAATATGCACTGGTTGGAAGGAGAAGGATCAAAGAACAGATGAAGAAGATCGGTGGAATGGAATTTTATGATGTTCATTTCAGTTACATTGACCTCGAAGACAATGAAGAACATTTTGTTGGCGTTCCGGAAAGTGGAGGTAAGTTTTTGATTCCTGAAGGTGATTTACCCGCCGGAACAGTTTATGCCATAGCATCCAATACAGACAACGGTCATAAAGAATTATTTCGATTGGATATTCAAAAAATGCCTGGCAATGGCAAGCTTGGAGAAACAGGTTTTGGTGGAGGTACAGCCATTAAAGAGGAATTGAAGGAGGCTGTGAATTATGTCCGATCAAATTTAAACCGGGTAACCCAATCAGCAAAATACAACGATTACGAATACCACCTGAAAGCATCAGACCTTAATGGTATTGGCAATATCAAAGGACTTGAACTGGCAATCTTCCTTTCGATAGTTTCAGGACTTACAGAAAGGCCTTTACTAACGCAATTGGCAGTATTGGGCTCCATGAGCATCGGTGGAACCATCATTGGCTCTGATAATTTGGCTGACTTTCTTCAGGTAGCTGCCGATAGTGGAGCCAAAAAAGTGCTTATCCCCGCCATCGATATGATTCAGATCGGAAAAGTACCCACTGACCTTATTTCAAAATTTAGTCTTGTCATCTATTCCGACCCAGTAGATGCAGCATTCAAGGCAATGGGGTTGGGGTAAGAGATAGTTAAACCTATATTTAAATGAATTGGAAGCTTTATAATAATTATTTATTAGCAACACTTTAAATATGAATAATAAGTACTATTCTATAGAAGAATCTGAAAAACAATTCCATGAATTGAAAGAGGAAATTTCACTTTTAAATAGTGAAATTGAAATTATGCATAAGTTTTTCAATAAGCGTTCAATCCCTCTGATTTTTAGAGTACGTTCAACTAACTATTACCTTCATCACCGCCAAGACCGCCAAACCGCCAAGACCGCCAATTGATAAATTTGGCGGTTTAGTAGAAATATGAATGGACAGTTCATTGCTTTTATTCTTTAATTGAAAATTATCAGTAGGGTTTTAAAAGTCCTTTCACCCAATGAAAAGTAAAAAAGACAAATGGCGGTCTTGGCGGTTTGGCGGTCTTGGCGGTTTGAAGAAAACTGAGAAGGTGACAACTTTTCAGGAAAGGGTTGCGGGTTTAGGATGTCCCGATCACTTAATTGATATAGTCAACAGACAATAATCGAAGCTAATCAAGTTTAAGTTAGATAAAACGGTCGAAGTTGTGCCACGCATTTCGCTTCAAGTTGTGCCAGGCATTTCGGCCGAAGTTGTGCCAGTTGAGTGTTAAAGAAAAGGAATGATTTCTATCTTATCCTCTGAAACTAAAAATCAGGGATATGGCCGCAAAAAAGATAGATACCATGGATATTCGACAATTAATTCAGTAAAAAATTATGAGGTGCGTCTTCTTCATTAAACTATTTTCCGGTAAAATGACAAAACGTCAAAATGACAAAAGGATGAAATTGTCATTTTGAAGTATAAATTAGAAAATTATAATAAATCAATTTACCCAATTTACATACTTCCCCTTTTTAGTCTCTTAATTCCTATTTCAATTTTAAACCATGTAGTATGATTAAATTATAGGATGAATTATTTATAAAACAGACTACGACAAGCGGTGAATTACTATACTGATTGGCAGAATTCTCAGAATTAGGTAACAAAATCATTTACTTCTTATAAAATAAAATAGAGAGGAAACTATGTTTTACCCTGTAAAAAGGAGATTGCCTTTTTTTAAAGGAGGTTAAATACCCTTACGATTACCCAAAGGTTGAATTAGCATGGTATGGAAATTGGGTAAATTGGATAAATTGAGTAAATTAAGACGATTCCGTATGGTCAGACTGATGTGTAGACACTTAACTGTGTATCTACTTTCATAAGAGTTTGCCTTGATGAAGTAATTGAAGACATTGATGCGGAGAAAGCGCAAGCACGCAGGTTCGCCCATACTAGGATGATCAGATCTCTTGATTGAAATAATTACCAGACATCATGGAACTTTCAATGCACCCGTTAATATATCTGAATATTTTGATCATTGTATGGAAAAAATAAGATCTTATTGAATACTTTATATTATTGATTTATTAACCAAAGCTAATTCATGGATTATGGTTCTTAATTACGTATATTCACCAGTCAATATCTTAAACGAGAATTAAGGACGAATGGCTATTAAGAATCTGAATTTTATAGCTCCTTGTTTGCAAGTTGCGACGAGTTGAAGGTTGGGATGGATGCCAGTAGACCAAGAATGATGAATTTGTAAAGCCAATTAAATAGAATTGTATGGAAATAGCAATCATTCAAAAAGAAATTGAAACCAGGATTTATTCTTTACGAGGTGTACAAATAATGCTTGATAAAGATTTGGCAGATTTTTATCAGGTTAAACCTATTCGTTTACGGGAACAGGTTAAAAGAAATAGTACACGATTTCCTGAAGATTTCATGTTTCAACTTACAGAAGAGGAAGTTAATCTTATGGTATCGCAAAATGCGATACCTTCAAAAAAGTACCTTGGCGGGTATTTACCTTATGTATTTACAGAACAAGGAGTAGCTGCACTATCCGCGATATTAAAAAGTGAAAGGGCCGTATTTGTTAGCATACAGATTATCCGGGCTTTTGTTGAATTAAGAAAATTGGTATTAAACAATGCCGGTTTATTTCAACGGTTAAACAAAATGGAAGTGAAACAAATTGAAGCTGATCAAAAGTTTGAGCAACTATTTAAAGCACTGGAAAGCCGGGAGCAACAACTTGAAAAGGGCATTTTCTTTGAAGGACAGGTATTTGATGCTTACGCTTTTGTGGCAGGGTTAATTAATAAGGCGAACAAGTCGATCATCCTCATTGATAACTACGTGGATGAAACGGTGCTGATTATGTTGGCAAAAAGAGCCAAGGGGGTGGTTGCGACCATTTATACCAAACAGATAAACAAACAACTGGAATTGGATCTGAAAAAATACAATGAGCAATATCCTATTATTACGATCAGGACATTGGCCGATAGCCACGATCGTTTTTTAATTATCGACCAACAGGAACTTTACCATATCGGCGCATCGTTGAAAGATTTGGGCAAAAAATGGTTTGCATTCTCCAAAATGGATTCCTTAACCAGCGATGTGCTTAATAAACTAAAGTAAATGGAAATAACACTCTTGCAATCGGTAAATAAGATTGTACAATATTCGGAAAATAAGAATACACAGAATTTGGCAATATTGGCACCAACTTTTCTTTTCCTTCAACCAATCATCAGCGGGAACCAATGCGATGTTTGCAAAAGAGAAGGATGCAAGGATGGACTTCTTTGACAAGATGTCAAAAGGTGCCAGCAAGAAAGACCTCTCCGAAAAATACTTCGATGAACAAAATATTTGAGTTTACTGGCACAAATTCAATGTAAATTGGAAAGCAAGTGATTGATCAGAACCAAAGGTTTACTATTCGGGAACTCCTGGTCACTTATAAAATTGTTAAAAGGCTAATTTAAGATTCCACTTAGAGAATAAATCAGCCAATGGTCTGTGACAACTTCATAAACCTATTTCCGGTAAAAAGACAAATTGGAGGATTTGTCTTTTACCGGAAATAGTTCTAATATCCTGTTATTTATGGCTAGTAATTCCAATTATAGTTGGATTCAAGAGAAGGCCTTAATTTGCTATCTCGTTTATCTGAATCATTTTATTTATTGTTTTTGGAGTATTAAACAAAAAGCCAAGCTGTAACTCGATTCATCTGAGGTGATAATGGGAGGGAATAATAAATCATATAAAAACCGACCCGGATTGACATTTATTTTGTACTTTTAAATAGAGTATTTGAGCGCAGTGAAAATGCTGTCAGTTATTCAATGTTTGCGGGTTATGAATAACACTGTGACGACTACTTTAATTACGAAAAGAACTTTATTAGAAACATTATGGCCAACAATTCTAAATCAGACAATTTTTTATTTTGGCAAAGGTGGCTATTTTATACCAGCCTACTCTTTGCATTTGCCGGAATTGCCTTTGCATTCTTTGGAAATAATTTTTTATTTCAACCTTACAATCGAATGCTGGCGCAGGTGTTCTGGCACAGTTCTGAATTTCCACCACAGGCCGACCTTTTTCGCGCCTTCATTTATGCACCTTTAGGGGGTACCATTGCTTGCTGTTATATTTTACTGGCTTTCATCGCCCGGTATCCATTTAAAGAAAAGCATATCTGGGCCCGCAACGCCATCATCACTGCTTTCAGCTTTTGGGTTATAATCGATAGCAGCTTGTGCATTTATTTTGGGGTTTACGCACAGATATATTTAATCAACGCTTTTTCAATAATGGTTAAAGCACTGCCAATTATTTTTACCTGGAAATCCTTCAAACGTTCAACTTACTAACTCACCCTACAAAAGAAATAATACCCAACTGGTGCAGCTCTACTTCTTTTTGGGTGCAGTTATTTCCCGAAAAGCCAAACAAAGCAATTGGGGCGACAAAGTGCTGGAAACCAATCAGTTTTTCCAATCATTTTAGTATTATTAATAAACTGAATAAGTTGGAGGAACGGTATTGGTTTATTGGCGAAGCGGCCCGGAATAACTGGTCGAACCGGGTGCTCGAAAACCACCTGAAGAACAAAATTCACTTGCAGCATCCATTGCAAAGCAACTTCGAACAGCTGCTGCCCGCTCAAACCAAGATGCAGGCCATTGCCCAGTTTCGCGACGAATACCTGCTCGATTTCCTAAGCATCGACGATGCAGACGACGAACGACTGATCGAGAACAAGATCGTTCAAAACATCACTGACTTTATCCTGAATCTGGGAAAAGGATTCTCTTTTATGGGCAATCAATACAAGATAAATGTCGAAAAGAAAGAGTACTTTATCGACCTGCTATTACCGTACTATATTACCCGCAGCCGACGAGCTGATTAAATTGTTACGCGATGAAGAATAATAAACAAGTTGCTGAAGATGTTACAGAAACATTTGAAAGGAGTTGTATATTGAATGAAGGATTTGAAATGGACTGAAATTTGATTCAATTGTATTACATTTGGTGGTTGGTAATATAGAATAAGCGACTATTGAAATGAAAAAACTAAAAGTCTTTATTAGCATTGTTCAATCGGAGTCTGCTTGGTGACATTATCCGCTTATGCAATGAAGATGGATTGAAAGAACTGGAATTCGTTCAGGAAGCAGATTTTAAAACTATTATCTGGCGAACAATAAAAGCGATAGGACAAGGTAAAACTGAACGTACCGGACAAGCTAAGGCTGCTGATAATAAGGAAGGTAATGAAGATCATACCGGACAAGTTACGGGACAAGTTGCTGAAGAAGTTACAGAAACAATTAAAAGAGTAGTATTGGTTATTGATGGCGACCTAAAACGGGCGGAAATACAAACAATGTTAGGATTAAGAGATCGGGTAAATTTTGTTTCAAACTATCTGGAGCCAACATTGGTTTCAGCTTATATTGAAATGACAATTCCTGAGATACCAACACACAAGGAACAACGTTACCGATTAACGGACAAAGGAATAGCATTAAAAAAGGTACTACAAAAAATCAAAAGGAAGAAGTGAGCAGGTAGTAAGTTCGTATCGAATATTTCTGTTCATTTGTTAATGGATAAATATTTGAAAAACAGGAATCTCAATATGATCATTCAATATGCCTCCGATTTACATCTGGAATTCCCTGAAAACAAGGAATTCCTTAAAATGCACCCTTTAGAGCCAAATGGTACTATTTTAGTGTTGACTGGTGATATAGTGCCATTTACTGTGATGGACAAGCAAAAAGATTTCTTTAGTTATATTTCTGATCATTTCGAAACAACTTATTGGATTCCGGGAAACCATGAATACTATCACTTTGATTTGGCTAAAAAATGCGGAACTTTGAATGAAAACATCAAAACAAATGTTCATTTAGTTAATAACCTCTCAATACAAAAAGACTCAGTTCGCTTTATTTTTTCAACGCTTTGGTCAAAGATCAGCCAAGCCTACCGGTGGCAAATTGAAAGAAGTGTGAGCGATTTTCGAGTCATTCAGTTCAATGATTTTCGTTTCTCTTCCGATCAGTTTAACCTTTTGCATGAGGACAGTTTAGCTTTTATCACTCAAGAACTTGATCACAGCTACACTGGTAAAACAATAGTAGTTACTCATCATGTTCCCAGTTTTATAAACTATCCTGAAAAATACAGAGGGGATGTTATCAGTGAAGCTTTTGCCGTTGAATTGTATGATTTAATTGAAGACAAGGGTCCAGATTACTGGATTTTTGGTCACCATCATTGTAATGTTGCTGATTTTATGATTGGGAAAACAATTTTGACTACCAATCAATTGGGCTATGTGCAATATGGAGAGCATCAGTTGTTTAACCCATTAAAGATCATTAATATATGAATATCAAATTAATAACAGTATATTTGCACAGTAACATTGTAGGAATTACTATGCATATATAATGTTATTAACATGTAAAATTGAATGTAACCTATAAGCCTGTAAAATGAATATAAAACTAACTTATTCTATATCTTGCCATTATTTATTGAGCCTTCACCTTACAAAAAGTAATTAATAAAGGATTTACGACTGACTTCTAATTTTCATTTAACATTAGTTAAAATACCGTACAAAAACTACTTATGAAAAAAAATCTACTTATAACTTTTATACTTCTTATCGTTGCTGGCACTGCATATTCAACACAATGTCTGCCCTCTGGTACCTGGGACTCTTCAAATTTCATAAGCCAATATCCAGCTGAAACTCTTGCTTCCGAATATTCTATCTGGCAAGTTGTTGGTATAGATGAGAAAGCAGAAAATTACACATTAACGATTACAGCCAATAATGTCAATGGTGCTGCAAGAAGTAACGCAGAAGTGGTACTTTATAATGCAAGTAACATTGAGCTTACAAGAGTAACAGCCAATTCATCGGGACAGGCAACATTTTTAGCTCTCGAAAATGGTACTTACAATTATAAAGTTTATTATACACCGTCACTACTAAATGTTCCTTTTGCTGAAAATAAGGAATTCTGGGGAAACGGAACAATTACAATTAGTGGCAGTGCTGTCTCAGAGACATTTACACGTAATGCTCCTTATATTTCTGTTGGCCCAACATTTAATCCGATAAATCTAACACCAGGGCAATCCACCTCTGGAAGTTTTATGGTCAAAAATACATTGCCTTCCCCTGCTGATTCTTACATTGCAATATGGATCGACCGTGACAAAGCCAGCACCTGGGATTTCAGTTCAAATGATCAAGCCAATGCAAAACCAATAAGTATTGGCGGTAACGCTGCGTTTCCATTCAATGTTACTCCAACCAGCGACGGAACTTATTCCTGTTATGCTTTTGTATATTCAAAAATAAATGGAACTTACATTATCACTGACCAATACAATTGGGCCCAGGTTTTTACAGTAGCCACCGTGACAGCTATTTCTCAAATCAACTGGTCAGGTTATACATGGAAAGTTAAAGGTGGAGTTGGAGGCCCTGGACCCAATAACTGGAATGCCAGTTCTTCCAATATTTGGGTAGATGTACAGGGGAATCTTCATCTCAAAATTATTAAAATAGGAGATAAATGGTATTGCTCTGAAATTACGCTCCTCCAATCATTGGGTTATGGTGAATATACCTTTGAAATTTCGACCAATGTTGAGAATTTAGATAAAAATATCGTATTTGGGTTATTCACTTATGAAACAGATTCAAAAGAAATCGACATTGAATTTTCAAGATGGGGTAATTCTGCAAAGGTAGATGGGTGGTTTACAGTTCAACCACCCCCCTACACCACTCTTAATCAAAACAGTTATGCATTGAATTTGGAGGGTGACTATTCATCGCATCAGTTTAAATGGAGTTCTTCACAGATTGACTTCAAAAGTTATCATGGACATGGCTTAGACAATTTAATTAACCAGTGGAGCTATAAAGGGGTAAATAACCCTCCGGCAGGTAAGGAGAAAATACACCTGAATTTATGGCTATTTCAAGGTACTGCACCATCCAATATTCAAGAGGCTGAAGTGGTAATCAAATCATTCAAGTATGTCCCTAATCTATTCAATTCATCTATTGAAGAACTGCCAAATACCAATAAAATTGAATTATACCCCAATCCAACCAAGGGTCCAGTAAATATTTCATCCCGAGTACTCGGGATTAAAGGTGACTCTAAAATTGATGTTTTTAATAATATTGGCTTGCTGGTTCAATCTAAAAACACTTCATCAGATTACAATACAGCTCAAATCGATTTATCCGGCTATTCAAACGGTATTTATCTCATAAAAATTGACAGTAACAATCAATCATTTTTTAGAAAAATCATAAAAGAATAATCCATAAGAGTAAAGTTGAAATGAATCCTTCAGATTAATTGGGACACCATGGAAACTTATAAGGCAAAGGGGGTGAGGCGATTTGTAATCGCCTTTTTGATATTGAATCGACCGCGATTGCAAATCGCGGGACCCGGAAAAAAGCCCCCTCCCGGAGAACCGAAAGGGGGCTTTAACATTGTTTTGAATTAAGCGAACACTTATTTTGAAATCAGTTTACCTGATTGAATTGTTTTTTGATTGCTGCTTACTTCGTATAGATAAACTCCTGAGGAAAGATTTCCTGTCTGTAGGTTCGTGATGTCTTTTGTAAGTGGTGTATTGAAAAGCACTTCACCCACGTTGTTGTAAATCTTCAGGTTGTAATTGTTTACTGTAGTACCTTCATTAAGTTTGATGTCAATGGAAGTGGTAAAAGGATTAGGATAAATGGTCACCGCGTTATTGATAACTTCTGAATTCAGTGAGGCACTTCCTAAAGGATTGCAAAGGGTAAGTGCTGCTTTTTTAGAACTTGCAGTTGCTGCACAAGGTCCTGTAATCAATACATTGTAATCAGATGACACATCGGCGGCACTAACTGAAAGGATATTCAGGGTAGCAGAAGTTGCTCCTGAAATATTGGCTCCGTTGACCAGGTTTACATTTCCATTTCTCCATTGGTAGCTCAATCCTGTTCCGGTTGTGCCAACTGTGAAGAGTGCTGAAGTTCCAACACAAGCTTCCTGATTGGCAGGCTCGCCTGTAATGCTGTATAGACTGTTGTTACCTTTGGGCTTACGGTAGGATTGGATACAGTTGAAGTAAACCCTTCTGGAACTGAAGTCCAGCTATAGGTACTTCCCACAACTGCTGTGCCACCAATAAGGCTGGCTGTGTTGAGACAAGTTGCCCTGTCAGCTCCGGCCAATGCGGCAGGTAAGGCATTAACTGTTACTACCACACTGCTGCTGTTGCTGCTGCAAGTTTTTGAAGTATTGGTTTCAGTAACAGTATAAGTTGTTGTTACAGTTGGGCTTACGGCTGGATTGGATTCTGTTGAAGTAAATCCTGCAGGCACTGAAGTCCATGAGTAGATACTTCCGGATACTGCTGCTGCACCGATAGTGGTGGAACCTGCATTGAAACAGATTGCCCTGTCGGCCACGGCATCAACTGTCACTGTTGGATTTACTGTGATGGCGAAGTTGGCGGAAACGGCGCCGATTGAACAGGCATTGCTTCCACTTACGGTAATATTGCCATTAGCAGCTGCTGCGCTAAAATTAACAGTAATACTTTTGGTATTTTTACCTGCTGTGATGGTTGCACCTGCTGGTAATGTCCAGTTGTAGGCAGTTGCATTGAGGATGGCAGGAACAGAATAAACAAGGTCTTTTTGTCCGGCGCATACTATTGCTGTACCGCTAATTGTTCCGGCTGCTTCAGGTAAAGAAGTCAAGTTGACCACATTGTTGTGCAATATAATTGCACCAGCTGTTGAAAGGCCTCTTCCCAAAAGAGATGAACTTTCCAATAATTCTATAGCGCCACTGGCAATGACGGTTCCTCTGAATACTGAACCGGCTCCTAAGGTGAAATCACCGCCTATCAGCCAATATACATTACAAAGAAAGGCCGAATTGATCAGTTTAATATTAAAACCTGCGCCAACATTTAAGGCACCATTGATGTTGATCACAAATAAGGCATTTGCATCCCCTTGTGCATCCAGCGTAAAATCTCCATTGAGATCACCTGCACCCACTGTATGGTATGTTCCTGGAGTAATAAAGCCTGTTGTGTTGTAAGTTTCGAGAGGAGATCCCAAAACAGCATCGTTAGCGCCAAAACTGCCAAATGCAATAGCTACATCAGTTGCAGCAGAAGTTAAGGCTGGATCTCCGACATTGTAAATTGTTCCCACGACTGTTCCGGGAATAGGAAATCCGACGGGTAAATAGGTATAACTACCGATATTACCGGTTACAATAGATGCTCCGTCATTGTCAAAAGCGCCGGAGGCGGTAAAAAGCGCGAAGTTGGAGGTTGATCCCAGGTTGGGTGCCTGGCCGAAATTCACTTTCGGAAAAGCCAATAGGGCGAAGACTGTAATTAATAGTAAAAAAACTTCTCATAACTTTAATGAATTAAATGTAATTGATTTTTGTTCGACAAAGTTGTGATTTCTGAGTCGTCAAAAATTACATAACTTTAGGAAATAGTTACATAATTTATTGTTTTCGATTATGCATAATCCCACTGGAAGGCCTGCTTTTGATACAGATTTGACCCGTGGACCGGGGGCGCATTTTATCTAATAATCTATGATCCACTTACTAACCTGCAAATTTTTCCTGAGTACTCTAGGTAATCATTTCTTTTTCCCCTTCATAATTTCAAACAAACTTTACACTTAATTTTTCGAATTCGCATTTAACTCAGTCTTTACCGGATTGTAATGAATATAATACGCATATTCATCCGGCAAGGTGATCGTATGAATTTTCCGGGCAGCTATGCCTTCGGTCCAGAATTTATAATACTTAAATTACTTACCCATCTTAAATGAATATCAAAACAAATTCTCTTATCCAAATTTTTCCTTTCCGGCAAGGATTCCCTGACCTGATTGTATATAAATTCTAAATCTCTCCTATTTTACCTTAGGTTTGATTGATACCACATTGATACCCCATTGATACCTCATTGATACCCCATTCAGTGTAAATACAAATATAATACTAATATAATACAAATATAATACATATCTAATACGTATATTTGCGTATTAGATATGAATATAATACAAATTATATTTGTATTATATTTGAATTTACACTGAATGGGGTATCAATGAGGTATCAATGGGGTATCAATGGAGTATCAATGGGGTATTGCAGAAATAATGTCAATACATAGGGAAAGCTTGAGCCAAAGGAAATTTGTACAAAACTAAAATATTTTAGCCATCATAATCTATGATTATAAGCATATTCAAAATAAAAAGAATAATTTGGTATAAAAATATGCAATTTATTAGGCTGGTAATTTTATTTTACTTACCTTTAGTTATGACAAAATAGCAAAGAATGATTTTCAATATTTAGTGCTATCTTGTTCATATATAAACTACTAAAACCAAATATGATGGGAACGATTAATCAAGGTTTAACGGGTGGATTTTCCGGCAAGGTCGGAACAGTGGTGGGTGCAAATTGGAAAGGCATAAACTGTATGCGTAGCCTGGCATCGAATCATCACGATGCAAAATCATTAGGCCAACTCGGTCAAAGGGCAAAGATGGATGCTGTCATTCATTTATTAAAACCCCTAAAAGCCTTTGTGCGTATAGGTTTCAAGAGCCTGGCGATCAATAAGTCGGCTTTCAATGCAGCTACCTCTTACAATATGACTCATGCTATCACCGGAATTTATCCTGACTTCTCGGTTGATTATTCAAAGGTGATGATCAGTCTGGGTAAACTTACAGGAGCTTTAAATCCTGTAATTATGGCCTCTGTCGGGAGTCAAATTGAATTCAGCTGGGAGAACAATTCATCGGCTATCGATGCAATGGCCAATGACTTGGCTGTATTGGTGGTGTATAATATTGAAAAAGAACAGGTTGTAACTTTATTAGGCGGCAATACCCGTATAGATAAAAACTTGACCATCACACTTCCAGAATCGTTTGCAGGCGATGAAGTCCAATGTTATATTGCCTTTCAGAATGCCAACCAGAGGGTGATATCAGACAGCTTGTTTGTGGGTAATATTTTGGTAATGTAAGGGATTACTCACGGGGTGTAAAGGATTACTCACGGGATTACTTCAAGTCACCCCGTGAGTAGATTCATTTTCTATTTATAATTTCATCATTTTACGGGCAGTACGAATGTTGTCGTGTCTTATTTCAACCGTATATGTTCCTGGATTTAAATTAGATAAGTTAATTTTTTCATTTGTGCTTCCCTTATCTAAATTTTGAGAATATACTTTCGATCCGGTACTATCATAAATCAGGATGGTATCAAATTCACTACTCGATTGAATGTTTAACTGATTTTTTACAGGGTTGGGGATGAGAATCATTGAATGCCCATCAGGTTGATCAAGTTGGTTTATTGTGCTGGTATATTTGGTTATTATACCATTGTTGTTTGTTAAAATCGGTTTAATCTCATTGCTTGAATTATTGTATCCTGAACCATAATTGAAACGTACAATATTGTTCTCAAAAAGTGTTCTTCCATATTCATCTCCAAAATCTGTATTGTCGATGTGAATCCCTTCAGTTTCACCGTATTCAATTATATTATCTTTTATGACAACATCCATCATCGAACTTGTATAGAGCCAAAAATGGATGCCTGCATGATTGTGTCCAAAATGTCCACATTTGTGAATGGTGTTTCTTAAAAACTGAAATCCGTTGATAGGAGCACTGACACTTTCACCCAAAGGTTCAGTGGCAATCATAAGTCCGGCAAGGTAGCAACTTGAAATATAATTGTCGGTATAAATTAAATTATCTCCTCCGATATTGGCAAGTCCGCGACCCCAATAGCTGGCGATAATGGAATTAAACTTAGCAACATTATCATAGCAAAGTGCTTTGTCTGCCCTGTTTACCTGTGCAACGGCATCATCACCCATTCCACGGAAATAAGTATTTTCGACCAGGTTGTTGTGGGAGTTTCCATCACCCCAATGGACACCATCAAAATAAGTCCCAATGACCCTTGAATCTTTTAAGACATTAAAACTTGTTTCAGCATCTTTGTCGGACCAGCCGTAAATACAACCAACATTCATGATCCATAGGTTTTTAAGCGTTTCATTTTTCCCAACGGGGCGGAAAAGATGGGCTGCAAGGGATCTGGCCACTGCGACTCCTGTAAACTTAATATCTGAAATTGTACTTCCTGAGGTAAGCCTGTAACCAATATCGTCTCCATAAGTGGTTCCCACAACGGTACTGTTCAGCGTTGAATACCAAATACCAGCGCCCATCATATTGACATTGACGGGGATGGTTATGCGTGTATTTTGACAAAAAGTACCGGCTGGGATCCAAACCCCCTTGACCTGTGAAGTTGCTGCAGTAATACATCTTTTAATGGCCTGGGTATCATCTGTAATGTCATTGCCGGTTGCACCATAGTCAGTGATTGACAAATAGTTGGAAGGCATTGTTAAAGGATCAGGAGCTGTTTCAATATCGATCAGATCAATTCCATACCAGGCGCAGAGATCATCAGCATCTTTTTGAAACTTCACAAGATCACCTTGAGCAAGAACAAGGATTATAGAAACCTCACTGTAACGACGCGGCATTGTAAGATCCACTGAATCATAGCATTGTGCTGAAGTAAGGGCGATATCCTGATTGTGGACCCCATTAAGGTATAGGCTGATGGTTCCATTTACATCTTTGGGAATACTGTAACGAAGCGTTATTCTATTGGCTGTTGACAGATTGGTGAATTCAACAAAATTACCTGTTGCCTTCAAATGCACATAACTTTTTTCTGAAGACACTTCATTGATACTTTTGTCACTATTGACGGCAGCACCTCCACCACGAGTAGCCACTTCAGCTTCATAAGTTTTAAAAGGAACAGTAGCGCCACGGTCAGCGGCATAAGACAGGTTTGTAATGGTAAAAAAGGATGCCAACAACAGGGTGCATAAAGCAATATTCATCCTTCGCATTTTCTTGTTCATGATTTTCAATGGTTTTAGGTATATATCTTAATGTATTGAGATCCATTATTCCTTGGCAATAGAATTCATTCTATTAAAATTCTCACGAATTCGAATGTTCTCCTTTGGTGAATTTCTGTTGTCGTTACTCGTTTTGATCTTTTCTAAAAAGATCCGGGCATCTTCACCTTTAAGGACGGGTGTCTCTTTAATTGGCTTTGCCATCTGTATATTTTTAAGATTGTTCAGATTGTATTTTCAATTCTGCAAAGGTAAATTTAAATAATTAAAACCAAAAAATGAAGACATTTGAAGTATTTAATTAAGATACTCAGCAGGTGACCTAAATTTATCTGCTTAAAACATTCATCAATTTTTAGTTTTTGGCTCCCAATGCCTTCCTGATTTTCCGTTTTACTGTTTTCGAATTTTACATGCAATTTAGGACGGCGGTAAAAATATCTCTTGCACCCGGGCCGGCTTGCCAAACCTCGAATTCAAGATTCAGAAAGGGCAATTTACATTCTATTGCAAAATATTCTTCCAGAAGATACAAAAGCTTCAATAGATTAGTATTAGAAATTTGGAATTCCCCACTTATTTTTTTGTATATTTGGTAAAGTTGAGATTTCCAACATTTAATTTAAGTCAATAAGAAATTATGGACGAACAAATTGAAATAGTACTCAGGCAAGATATTGAAAATAGAATCTTCTCCATTCGTGGCGTTCAGGTCATGATTGACCATGATTTAGCAGAAATATACCAGGTTGAAACAAAAAGGCTCAACGAGCAGGTTCGAAGAAATAAAGAACGCTTTCCTCTCCTCTTTAGATTTCAATTATCGAATATCGAAAAAAGCGAACTGGTCGCAAATTGCGACCGGTTAGAAAACTTGAAACATTCATCAATTAATCCGTATGCGTTCACCGAACAGGGCGTCGCCATGATTTCTCAGAAGCGAAACAGCTGTAAAGGTTAGCATCCAAATAATGAATGCGTTTGTAGTAATGCGAAAAATGCTTTTCAATAATGCAGGGTTGTTACAGCGTTTAGAAAAGGTTGAAAATAAATTGGTAGAAAGTGATTTAAACTTTAAACATATTTTTCAGGCACTTGAAAGTAATGCAGAAACACCCAAACAAAATATATTCTACAATGGACAGATTTATGATGCCTATAGTTTTATCATTCAACTCATTGAGAAAGCAGAAAAAGAAATATTGTTGATTGATAACTATGTAAGTAATATCGTATTGGATATGCTTTCAAAAAAGAAGATAAACGTAAAAGTGCATATAATTACCTTTCCAACAAGTAAACTTAATGCAACAGATATTGAAAAATTCAATCAGCAATACCCACTGATCACTATAAGCTACAGTACTAAATTTCACGACAGATTTTTAATGATTGACAAAAAAGACCTTTATCACATTGGTGCTTCTCTTAAAGATTTAGGCAAAAAGTGTTTCGCTTTTTCACGAATAGAGGAATCACTTATGATTGAAAAACTATTAAACAACATTAGAGACAATTAAGAAAATGAGGAATAAAGGACTTCGGGTATTGTTGTACTCAGGGGTGGTTGGAGTCAACTCCGAGTATGCCACCCATATTTTACAGAACGATTCTAATACCTCCTTTGCGAACTGACTCACGCATAGCATCGATAATGATCATATCGCGAAGGCCTTCCTCTCCTGTGGTGAGTGAAGGTCGTTTTTCCATAATTGAAAGACACATCGCATCCAGTTGGGCAGCTTGTTGGTTCATTACAGGGAAATCAAAAGTTTCACCATTGAGTAAAAATCCATGAAGGCCATCATACCCGCTAAAAGGCCGTAGACCATATTCACCTTTTTGAGCATTGATAGACAGATAATTGACATTGGCGGCAAAGGTTGTCAGGCAGTTGGCCACAATATCACCTGGAAATTCTAACTGGAAGGTAGTTGTTTCATCTACCCCAACGAAAACCTTTGGATCCGAATTATATTGCTGTGCTGTAACCGCAATGGGTTCCAAACCAGTAGAATAGCGTGCAGCCTGCAATGAATATGGGCCCATATCCATAATGGCACCACCTCCCAATGAGCTTTTGGCCTTCCATTGGTCTGTTGGCCTGCCGATTCTGAAACCTGACGATGCCTGTACAATTGAAATGGCACCATAAGGTTGTTCTTTGGCCATTTGCATAATGCGCTGTGTATAGGGTTCGTAATGCAGCCGATATCCTATTGACAGTGATACATTGGCATTTTTGCAGGCATCGATCATTTCACGACATTCAGAAGCATTCAAAGCCATTGGCTTTTCACAAATTACATGTTTTCCAGCCTTTGCAGCACGGATCACAAACTCCTTGTGTAAACTGTTGGGCAATACGACGTACACTATATCAATCGCAGGATTACTGGCAATTTCATCAAAATTCTGGTAATTGTAAATATTCTCTTTGGAAATATTATATTTCTCACCGAACTGCTTGGCCTTGGCGGGAGTTCCTGTCACCAAGCCAACCAGTTTCACATATTTGGTTTGCTCAAGTGCAGGCATCAATAGGTCCTTTGAATAGTAACCCAGACCAATCAACGCAATACCCAGCTTTTTTTGCTGATTGGCCGGACGAGCCTGAAGGCTAAATGGAAAGGCAGACAAGCCTGATGCCAGTGCCGCTGTTGATACTGTTGTCAGAAAGTTTCTTCGGTTGAGTAAATTGCTCATTAGTTTATTAATTTTAGTTCATCAAATAATTCATGAATATAAGTAAAAAATGAATGTCAATCGAAAAATATTTAGTATGTTTAGAAAACTATTAATTTAATGAAATCAAAGAATTAAAGACTGATAAAAAGCTAATTTTGACTTAAATATTGAAACAAAAATACTAAATTGCAACCACAATGAAACGAATTATTATTCTTCTTTTAGTACTAACATTTATGATCTCTTTTACAGAAAAAACAATTCAATATCCACCCTCCAAGAAAGGGGAGGTAAAAGATACTTACTTCGGAACTGAAGTTAATGATCCCTATCGATGGCTTGAAGACGATAATTCAGCTGAAACAGCCGACTGGGTCAAGACAGAGAATCAACTTACGTTTGGCTATTTGGCAAAACTGCCTTATCGCGATAAAATTAAAAGCAGGCTGACTGAATTGTGGGACTACCCTAAATACGGAGCCCCATTCAAAGAAGCAGGTAAGTACTTCTTTTTCAAAAACAATGGATTGCAGAACCAGAGCGTACTTTATACTACGACTGATCTTGCCGCTACACCAAGTATATTGCTCGATCCCAATACATTGACTGCGGATGGAACAGCAGCCCTGTCAGGAATTGAAATATCGAACGATGGTAAATATCTCATATACCAGGTGGCCAAATCTGGCTCCGACTGGAATGAAGTATTTGTTAAAAACATTGAGTCCGGAGAACTTCTTGCTGATCATCTTACATGGGTTAAATTCTCCGGTTTAAGCTGGCGCAATAATGGATTCTACTACAGCGCTTACGATAAGCCTGAGGCAGGAAGCGAATTATCCAAGGCCAACGAATTCCAAAAGGTGTATTTCCATAAACTTGGAACTGAGCAGTCTACTGATCAGTTGATTGTGAGCGATGATAAAAATGCAAAACAAATGTTTGGCGCCGGACTGACTGACGACAAACGCTTCCTATTTATTTCCAAAAGTATCGGCACCCATGGAAATGCCCTTGATTTTAAAGACCTCAGCAAGAATAACAGTGGCTTTGTAAATTTGATGGCCAGCTACGAATATGAATTTAATGCGGTTGAAAATATTGGTGACAACCTGTATGTGTTGACCAATTACAAGGCTCCCAAATATCGACTGGTGAAAATCAATACCAATCAGCCAGAGGAAGCTAACTGGGTAGATATTATTCCTGAGAAGAAAGACGTTTTAGAATCGGTTAGCTTAACAGGCGGGAAACTTGTAGTCAATTATATGACTGATGCACATAGCAAAGTGGAAGTTTATTCCTACGATGGTGTACTCGATCATGAAGTTAAGCTACCGGGAATCGGCACTGTTAGCTCATTCTCCGGCAAGAAAGAAGATTCTGAAGCCTTTTTTAGTTACACATCCTTCAATACCCCTGGCGAAATATACAAGTACGATTTTGCCGCCAATAAGGCAAAGCTTCATTTCAGACCAGAGGTAAAATTCAATCCAGATGATATTGAAGTAAAACAGGAATTTTATACCAGCAAAGACGGCACCAAGGTTCCTATGTTCATCGTATCTAAAAAAGGGTTGGAACTGAATGGCCAGAACCCTTCCCTTCTATATGCCTACGGAGGGTTCAACATCAGCTTGACCCCTGCATTTTCGCCCGCCCGCATTGCCTTTATTGAAAATGGAGGCGTATTTGCCATGCCCAACCTGCGCGGTGGCGGTGAATATGGTGAAGAATGGCACTTGGCGGGTACCAAACTGCAAAAGCAAAATGTATTCGATGATTTTATTGCTGCTGCTGAGTATCTTATCAGCCAGAAATATACTTCAAGTCAAAAGCTTGCCATACAGGGCGGTTCAAATGGCGGACTTCTGGTGGGCGCAGTAACCAATCAACGACCCGACCTGTTTAAAGTTGCACTTCCGGCAGTAGGGGTGATGGATATGCTGCGGTTCAACAAATTCACAATCGGCTGGGCATGGGCAGGCGATTATGGTACCAGTGAAGACAATGCTGAGATGTTCAACTACTTGTATGCCTACTCACCTTACCACAATATCAAAAAAGGGACAGCCTATCCGGCCATCCTTGCAACAACAGCAGACCATGACGACCGTGTTGTTCCGGCTCATACCTTTAAATACATGGCCAGAATGCAGGAATACAACGCTGGCAAACTGCCTGTACTGATCCGTATCGACACCAAAGCGGGCCATGGAGCAGGAAAACCAACAGCCAAAGTGATTGAAGAATACACCGATGTATGGTCATTTGTATTTTATCATTTGGGAATGAAAATGTAAGGGTCGTGAGCAGGTGACTCCAAATCACCTGCTCACTAATCAGCTACATACTTGTATCTTGAATCTAAATTGACTAAATTTACATACTAAAACAGTTTAAATTTTTACAGTATGATAGATTACAGAAAAATAATCACACTTGAAGCTGGTAAAAGAGGAGGCAAACCCTGCATCCGGGGAATGAGGATTACCGTTTATGACATTCTCTCCTGGTTAGCCTCAGGTATGTCAAAAGAGGATATTTTAGAAGACTTTCCTGAACTCCAACCCGATGATATCTTAGCCGCATTAAGCTTTGCAGCTGACAGGGAAAGGAGCATATCTAATATAGTTGTATGAGACTTCTATTTGATCAGAATATTTCATTCAGAATACTTAAGATACTTCCTGAAATATTCAAGGGATCAAGCCATGTAAAAATGGAAGGATTGATGAATTCTCCGGATATTGAGATCTGGGAATATGCCAGAACTCAGAATTTCATTATAGTCACATTTGATTCAGATTTTCATGACCTATATCTCCTAAAGGGATTTCCTCCAAAAATATTGTGGTTTCAATCTGGAAATCTTCAAACATCTGAACTGTCTCTTATTCTTAAAAATAGACTAAACGACTTGATTGAATTCAGCATCAATGATAATTTGGGATGCCTGAAGATTGCTAGACTCCAAATAATTTAAACTGGTTAATGATTAGTGAGCAGGTGACTTGAAGGCACCTGCTCACTCCTTCTTTTTAGAATATTTTCTCTGCAGATAGAAAAAGACCGGTATCCCTGATAGAATTAGGATCACGCCTATTGCTGCTTCGCGAGGACGTGTTACTATGGTGTTGAAAAACAATCCGATACAAAACAGGATGAAGATAGCAGGCACAAAAGGATACCCCCATACTTTATAAGGTCGGTGGGCATCAGGCATCTTGCGACGTAAAATAAATACGCCCAATGAAGTGGCTCCGTAAAATATAAAGACTGCAAAAATGATCATGTCAGTCAGCTGATCAAAAGTTCCCGATAAAACCAATACAGACGCCCATACTCCCTGCCACAAGAGCGAGTTCCCTGGTACATTGGCATTGTTCAGTTTACCGATTCCCGAAAAGAAAAGTTTCTCTTTGGCCATGGCATAATAGGGACGTGCACCTGTCAGAATACTTGCATTGGTGCATCCAAGTGTGGTAACTAGTATCAGCAATGAAATAAACAGTACACCACTAGTACCCCAGAAACTTCTGACTGCCTCAACAGCGGCAATTTGATTACCTGCTGCATGAATTTGTTCCAGTTGGGGAATGGACAATAGTGAAAGATAGGTCACATTAACCAATAGGTAAATGAAAATTATCGCTAAAGTCCCGATGACAATTCCTTTGGGGATATTTCTGGTTGGGTCTTTCACCTCTCCACCGATAAATCCAACGGAAACCCATCCCTGGTAAGCCCAGAAAGCGGCCAGCATAGCAGTGTAAAAGGATGAAATAGAAACAGTTCCGCGCGTCAGGTCACTCACATCCATATAGTTGGCAGGAGTGGCAACATTGCTGCTCAAACCAAAGATCACAATTACTGCAAGACCTGTACATACCATTAGCAAGATGGCTTTACTCACCCCAGCCCCACTTTTTAAACCCGATATATTGAGGGTCGTAAGAAGTAAAATCAGCAGGATAGCTGTCAGCTTGACCCCGAAATCCTGGAATGGGAAAAAGACACCCCCTACTGTAAAATGCTGAAGGTAAGTAAATAATTCAGGCAGGGGAATAATACTGTTCAACGATTGAGCAAAAACATAAGCCAATGAGGATATGGTGGCCGTCTGAATGACTGTAAAAAGTGACCATCCATATAAAAATGCAAAGAAGCGATTGTATATTTTTTTAAAATAAACAAAATCGCCCCCCGTGTCAGCCAGTAATCCAGCTACCTCGGCATTGCTCAAGGCCCCGAAGAGGGTGATAATACCTCCTACAATCCATGCCATAAGTATCCAAACAGATGAATGAAGTTCGGCAGCCATAGGTGCTATCTTTTTATATACCCCAGAGCCAATGATGTTTGCAATCACAAAAATGACCACATAACCCAGGCCGAGTGTCCTGACCAAATTTCGTTGAATACCCATAGATCCGGTTTTGAGAATAATTGAAGATCCGAAATTAACAAATTAACTGATGTTATTAACGTGAATTCAATCTAAGAGTTAATTAGATCGAACTCATACTATTTGAGGCCAAATAAAATGTATCCGATCCATTCTTTTTTATTTCAACAATAAACCATTAAATTGCAGCCCCATAACAACCTAAACGGATATGTCACATCGAAACCATAGAATCCTAACTCGGATTACCTTTCAATATTTCATCAGAAACCTGATCGTACTTTTAGTGTTCAGTATAGTTGCTTACCATCCATTGGAATCACTGGCCGAAGGCGCAAACCGTAAATTGGGAAGCCAACTTTCAATCGCTCCTGAAAAAGGTTCATTTGGTCTGATCACCAACGGAATACCTGCCTCACTTGTATATTCTTCAAACGATTATGTGGGTGTCGCAAAAGTAATGAACTATTTCAAATCGGACCTGAAAATGGTTTCAGGTACAGAACCATCCTTAAATATCGATCAGCTTCCAGATGCCTCGCAACTGATAATTGCCGGAACCTTAGGACACAGTCAGCTCATTGATAAGTTGGTTCGTGAAAAGAAACTTGACCTAAGTGAACTTAATGGAAAATGGGAGCAGTTTATTATTCAGGTAGTTGAAAATGCCTTTCCGGGAGTTGAGAAGACTTTGGTAATTGCAGGAAGCGACAAGCGGGGCACCATCTTCGGGATCTTCGAATTGTCTAAGCAAATGGGCGTTTCACCCTGGTACTGGTGGGCAGATGTTCCTGTTGAACAACAATCGAACATTTATATAAAAGCGGAACGATTCACCCTTGGAGAACCCAAAGTTAAATACCGAGGCATCTTCCTAAACGATGAAGAACCTGCTTTGGGTCGTTGGGCGGTAGAAAAGTTCGGAGGCTTTAACAGCAAGTTCTATGAAAAACTATTTGAACTGATGCTGCGCATGAAATCCAATTTCCTATGGCCAGCCATGTGGTGGGGAGCCTTCAATAGCGATGATTCACGGAACCCTCAATTAGCTGATGATATGGGAATTGTGATGAGTACCTCCCACCATGAACCCATGATGCGTGCACATGCTGAATGGCGCGCCATCCCTGTGGGAGACTGGAACTACAAAACCAATTCAACGGTGCTGAAAGACTTCTGGAGAAAGGGCATTGAGCGGATGGGTAACCGTGAAAGCATTGTCACCCTAGCCATGCGCGGCAATGGCGATGAGGCCATGTCGGAGGATACCAATGTCGATTTGCTTGAGCAAATTGTTGCAGATCAGCGCTCTATTATTGCTGATGTAACCCGCAAACCCATCACTGAAACGCCTCAGGTTTGGGCGCTATACAAGGAAGTGCAGGATTACTATGACAACGGGATGCGCGTTCCCGACGATGTTACCCTGCTTCTGTGCGACGATAACTGGGGCAACATCCGCAAGTTGCCCAAACCAGGAGAGGCCAAACGTGCGGGAGGATATGGGATATATTACCATTTCGACTATGTGGGTGATTCGCGCAATTACAAATGGCTCAACACATGCCCCATTCAGCGCACCTGGGAACAGATGAACCTGGCTTACCGTCATGGGGTTGATCGTATCTGGATTGTCAATGTAGGCGACCTTAAACCAATGGAATTCCCTACTGAATTCTTCCTCGACTTTGCATGGAACCCTGATCAGTGGCCAGCAGACCCCGAGTACTCGGGGTTTGAATATACCCGCCAATGGGCTGAAAGTCAGTTTGGATCAACCTATGTCAACGAAATTGCAATCCTGCTGGACGATTATACGCGTTATAACAGTCGACGCAAACCTGAATTGCTTGAACCATCAACTTATAGCCTGACCAATTATCATGAAGCTGATCGTATTACCAATGAATACAATGCTCTGGCTGAAAAGGCACAAGTGCTTTACGATAAAATGCCTGCCGCCTACAAGGATGCCTTCTACGAGTTGGTTTTGCATCCCATTGCAGCGTGTGCCAACCTGAACGAGATGTATGTTACCGTAGGCAGAAACAGGTTGTATGCCTCACAGGGCAGGGCATCGACCAATGGGTTGGCTGAAAAGGCCAAACAGTTGTACCAAAAGGATTCTGTCATGTCTCATTTCTACAACAAGGAGCTTGCAGGCGGAAAATGGAACCATATAATGGATCAAACCCATATTGGCTATACCTATTGGCAGCAACCCGACAAGAATTCCATGCCTGAAGTCAAGATCATTGAACTCGCACCAATTGCTGAAATGGGTGTTGCCATTGAAGGTTCGGACAATTGGTGGCCCAATAGCAATGAGAAAGCAATACTACCGCAGTTTGATCCAATTAATCATCAACGTTATTACATTGACTTATTTAACCGTGGCTCGCAACCTTATGATGTAGTGATCAAAACTGCATCCAATATGGTGAAAGTTTCAGCAACTAAAGTGCACATTGACAAAGAATTGCGTATATGGGTGGAGGCCGACTGGAAGAAAACCCCTAAGATCATTACAGAAATTCCTATAACTATTATAGGGGCAGGTAATTCGGTACAGGTATTGGCTATTTTAAATCCATTGCGAAATATCGATCCCAAAGAAAAGGGTTTTGTTGAAAGTAACGGCTATGTAGCCATCGAGGCTGAACACTTTTCAAGCTTAATAAATAAAGGGGAAGCCGGATGGCAAAAGGTTCCCGGACTGGGACGGACATTGTCGGCCATGATGCCGTTGCCGGTCAATTCAGCAAAAGTACCATTGGATAAAAGCTCGCCATGTATCGAATATGATGTTCTGTTCAACACCATAGGAGCAGTGACACTTACTGCTTTACTATCACCAACATTGAACATTTACAACAACGAGGGTCTCTGCTTTGCTGTTTCGTTTGACGACCAGGAGCCTCAAATTGTGAATATTCACAAAGGGAAAACCAACGCCGATTGGGCGGAGTCGGTTTGTCGCAATATCGTAGAATTAAGTACGAAGCATACCATTGACAGACTGGGTAGGCACACCCTTAAAATCTGGATGATTGATCCGGGAATTGTGCTTCAACGCATCCACATCGACTGCGGGGGACTGAAACCTTCGTATTTAGGGCCTTTGGAATCGAAAATAAACTAAGTTAAACCGATAGAATGAATTCAATTATTAAAAGTTATAAAAAATGAAAAGCTTATTTACTTCCTTGTTCTATATCTCATTATTTTGTGTATCAAATGTTTGCGATGCACAGAAAGTCGATTCTCCTTATGAAGTTGCAACATGGTTTGAATTTCGGGATGCCGCAGTGAGTTATACGTTCGACGATGGCTGTACAAATCAGTTGGTAAAAGCCATTCCAATGTTTGATGAATTTGGGTACAAGTTAACCTTATTTACCATTGTAAATAGGTCGTCTGCTAATTGGACAAAACTTCAAAATGCTTCTGACAACGGGCACGAAGTGGCAAGTCATACCATTACGCATCCCAGTTTAACGGGTCTTCCTTCTAACACACAACTGACAGAATTACAAAATTCAAGGCTCGAAATTGATAAGAAAATAATGAATGCCAAATGTTTGACCATCGCCTATCCTATGTGCGAAGTAGGCGATTATGCAATTGTAGGCCAAAATTATATTTCAGCCCGTGGCTGCCAGGGTTTTATTGAAGGGAAAACGCCAAAAGACTTTCTGAACATCAGTTCCTTACCTTGTGGCACAGAAAGTGCATTAAAAACAGGGGCCAACCTGAACAGCAAAATTACCAGCGTCCTTTCCACAAAAGGCTGGTTAGTATTCCTGTTTCACAGTATAGATGACGATGGCGGCTACTCACCTTTTAGTTCAGTGGAAATGCGTAAAAATCTGGAGTATGTACAAAAAATTGATTCACAGATTTGGGTTGCAACATTTCTCGATGCCACACTTTATGTGCGCGAACGCAATGCACTGAACGTTCAGGAAATCTCGTCAACCTCCGACCTTATCACATTGGCTGTCACCGATACACTTGACAATGAGGTTTACAAGCTTCCAATATCAATTAGCCGGTCATTGCCCATTGGTTGGTCTTCAGTCGAAGTTACCCAAAATGGTAAGGGTATTGCTTCTAAATTGGTAGGGGTAGAAACTTCTAAAAAAGTACAATTCAATGCAGTGCCTGATGCAGGAGAGGTGAAGATATCGAAAGAGTTGAATACTGGAAATTCTCAAACCAAGGGAAAGAAACTGGTGAAGCATGCAAGATGAAAGTAAATGAGCCTATTCCGAGAAGTCTCTTTCTGCCATAAAGACTCAAAGGCTCAAAGATTCATTAAGAGTATATTACATATAATCACCACTTTGTGTTCCTTTGGGGCTTAATGTCTTTGTGTCAATTCTTATTTATTGTCTTTTTGGAGTGGTCTCAATCAATTAATGTTTAATATCGTTTAAGTAAAATATTATCAATCAATAAAATATAAAAAACAAACCAATATGAAAAGAATCAATTTAATCATCCTTTTAGTATTACTTGGTGCAATCGCAATCGATGGGGTGAAAGCTCAAACAACCCATCAGAAAAAGTCTGATCCAAAGAAACAGGAACCCATCTATCTTGTGAAGGACATTTACATTGCCGATCCTTCAGCCCATGTGTTCAATGATAAAATATATGTTTATCCTTCACATGACATTGAATCAGGCATCAAGGAAAATGACAATGGCGATCATTTTGATATGCGCGACTTCCATGTCTTCTCAATGGATAAATTGGGAGGCAAAGTAACCGATCATGGCATGGCACTTGACAAGAAAGACATTCCGTGGGCTGGCCGTCCGTTGTGGGCTCCTGATGCAGCATTCAAGGATGGAACCTACTACCTTTATTTTCCATTAAAAGACAAGACCGATATCTTTCGTATTGGTGTAGCCACAAGCAAGAAGCCGGATGGCCCGTTTAAGGCTGAAGCGAACCCTATCAAAGGGAGTTATAGTATCGACCCTGCTGTTTTTAAAGATAAGGATGGAGCTCATTATATGTATTTTGGAGGTATCTGGGGAGGACAGTTGCAACGTTACCGCAACAACAAAGCCATAGAGTGCGGAGTGCAGCCTGCTGCCACTGAGCCTGCTTTGTGTGGCAAAGTGGTTAAATTAACTGACAATATGCTCGAATTTGCCGAAGAGCCCAAAGAGGTCGTCATTCTTGATAAGGAAGGTCAACCGCTAAAGGAAAGCGACCACGCCCGCCGCTTTTTTGAAGCTTCGTGGATGCATACATACAATGGTAAATATTATTTCTCCTATTCCACCGGTGATACCCACAACCTTTGCTATGCAATCGGTGATAATCCTTATGGACCATTCACCTATCAGGGCATCATCATGACGCCGGTTGTAGGTTGGACAAGCCATCACTCGATTGTAGAATTCAAAGGCAAATGGTACCTGTTTCACCATGACAGCAAACTCTCAGGAGGTAAAACCCACCTGCGTAGTGTTAAAGTGGTTGAACTGGAATACAATGCTGATGGAACCATTAAACCCATGGAAGGAATTCAATAACAGGTTATTTCCCTTTTGGAACCTTCAACCGATCACCGGTACCCTGGATCATGATTCGTTCCCAATCTTTTCCATAACCAGGCTGCGAAGGCGCCTTGGGAATGTTTTTTCCATTCCCGTTATCCAATAACTGGCCGTCTTTAGTATTTTTCACATTCCCATCCATGTACTTCATAAAAAGGTTATGGTATAATACTTTCCAAGTGCCAACGAGTTGATCGCCAGACGAAACCGAGTAAAGAGTGATGGCTTCTTTTGCTGCAACAGGATCTTTTTTGTATATCTCGGAAGCCTCTTTATCCCAATCTTTCACCGATGAAACGAATTGATTTTCAAGCTGCGTCTGGTAACTTTCAATCTCAGGATGTATTACATTGTAACGACTGTAAGCCCAATTGTTCATCTGGCTGAAAGTCCAGTAGGCCGATGTTTCCGACCAGCTGATCATCGAACCATTGCCGATGGCATAACTGCCTGGTATTTTTGTAATTCCGCAATACATGGGTGCATAGACGCATCCATCTGCATCATCGACCCCAAACCAGAAGATGCCGCCAATTGGATCGGGAAGCCAGGAGCGCGACTGTGCCACAAAGCTGTAACCGGTTTGCTGGGTTGCCACTGCACGTTCGTTGAGATACATCACGCTGTCGACCACAAATTCCATGGGACGCCACCGGTAAGGCAATTTGTAGGCACCGGCTCCGGGATCGTTGCGCATATCCATAGGTGTATCTTCATAGTGGTCGCGCATTCGGGCCATCACCTGTTGAAGGGCAATGGGAGAATCAGGCTTCACCCATAAGGGTAAACGGTTTGATACATAGCCATTTGAATTGGGACTTTGATCCATCAACTGGGGATTGCGGACAAATTGCCCCATCGCGTAATTCGTATAAGCCTCATTGTCTCTTAATTCTTTATTGATATTCCTGAAAAAAGACCAAACACGTGCATCGCAAAAGCGTGCTCCTCCGAATTTCATCGGATTGTATACATCAGAGAAACTGAATGACTCATTGCTTCCCTTATAGAACCCCTGTTTTTTGGCAAAACTGATGACATCAGCCGAATGATAAACAGTCTGTTTCGAATCGTTCCAGTTGTTAGTTTTCTGAAATGGGAAGGTCGTAATCCTAGCCTGGTTGGCATGGCCGCTAACATAACCATCAGGAATTAAGCGTGCTACCCAGACAGCTCCTTTTTCATATTTTCCTTTCCCGATCAGTTCCATGATCCATGCTTCGTTGGCATCAGAAATAGAAAACGATTCGCCGCTCGTTGCATACCCATACTCTGCAATCAATTCAGTCATCACTTTGATCATCTCACGGGCCGTCTTCGAGCGTTGAAGGCCTATTCGCATCAACGATCCATAATCAAGGACAGCACCTGGCTGAGAATTTAGCGAGTCGAGTCCTCCATAAGTCGTTTCACCAATTGCCACCTGGTATTCATTCATAAACTGGATCACAGAAAAAGTATGTTCCACTTCAGGAATCGTTCCCAATAGCTTACCATTCTCATAATGAAAGACTTCACACCGGTCGCCAGGCTGGTGATCACCAGCAGGATAAAAGGCCATTGCACCATATCGGACATGCGAATCAGCCGCGTAAGTGATCATGACCGATTGATCGCTGCTTGCCCCCTTGGTGACAATGAAATTGGTGCAGGCATAAACACTGGAACAGTTTAAAACTATTACGAACACCAGACTTAGCGCTAAAATTAAATGCTTCATATAGATTGAATTGAGCTGCGAATGTAAATACAATTGTCGGTTTTAAAAACTGCCATCAAGATAAGAAACTTTTATTTAAATGCAAAAAGAAAGCACTTTTAGTTTTTACTGCTAAATTTACCAAACCGCTAAATCAGAAACATAAAGAAAAATATTCTTCTATTATCCTTTGTCCTTTGTTTTGCCTTCCGTGCCTATCCTCAGAAATACGTTAAGGTATAGAGCGATGAGTTTAATAAGTCAGGGTAATTATACATTTTTCTGCCAACGGATTCTATTTGTCGTTAGTTTCTTGATGATTCGTCCTGTGAACTTTCTATATTGTCGTACCATTCGCGTAATACTATTTTTAATACCCCTTTATCTATTAGTCGGGTTTGATATTCGGCCACAAGAGCCGGGCTAATATTGCGATTAAGTGCATATTCTACCACCACATCATTTTTTGATTTGCAAAGCAGCAATCCAATGGAGGGATTTTCGTGTGGTTTCTTCACATCACGGTCCAGTGCTTCGAGGTAGAAATCGTTCATATAAACTGCTGGCAAATTGACGACGCAGTTCTTTAACAGTATACTTTTCGCGTTCGGTAAGCAAAATATAAAATGCCCTTTCTTCAATATCTTTTGTACCCGAGAGGATGGTTAAATGATGGGTCCATGGGATTGTTCCCAACCATGCGGGTATTTTCGGCAATTGGGGTTTCGCTGAAACCCCAATTATATCAACTTCATTGTCAGGGGTTTGTAATTGTGGTTTCACTGAAACCTCAATTTTATCAACTTCATTGTCCATAGTTTGTAATTGTGGTTTCGCTGAAACCCCAATTTTATCATCTTCATTGTCCGTAGTTTGTAATTGTGGTTTCGCTGAAACCCCAATTTTATCAACTTCATTGTCCGTGGTTTGTAATTGTGGTTTCGCTGAAACCACAATTTTATCATCTTCATTGTCCGTAGTTTGTAATTGTGGTTTCGCTGAAACCACAATTATATCATCTTCATTGTCTGTAGTTTGTAATTGTGGTTTCGCTGAAACCACAATTTTACCTACTTCATTATCAGTGGCTTGTATTTGTGGTTTCGATAAACCCACAATTGATAAACCGGAAGAATCCAAAGACCAATTAACATTGCACCAGGAAACAAAAAACTCACGCATGCGGTAAATGTTTCGCCTATCGAAGTTCTTCACAGAGGTGTCTTTTTCTTTAAGCCAGGTTGCAAATTCGTCAACTACTTTATCACCCCAGGAACCACTGGCAATTTTTTGATCAACAAAGGCGCCTACCTGCCAAAATAAATTAAGCTGTTCGAAGTTAACTGAATGCAGTGCTTTTGTATGAGCGTTCTGAATGATCTGGTACAACTGTTGAAAATGCTGTAAGGTGGTTTCTTTTTTCACTTGAAAATAATGATATTAATTAATTGAATCGGTGTGTTCTAACGGATCTTGAACGATAATTTTCACTCATGCTTCTATTTTATTCAAATTGTGAGGTATAAATATAATCAAATTTAAGTTGAGTTGAAGCATCCATCAAATAAAAAACTAAGATTTCTATTTACAATAGAAGCAATATCCATACATCTTGATCCATGTCATCCCACTTCCCGGTAAGCGAACTTGTCAATCCGCTTAATTTTTAATTTCCTTTTTTTTATTTGTCATCCATATATGGTGGACCCTTTCAATATTCTTACTAAATTTGCTGTTCAATTAACCTAACATCAAAACAATGAAACAGTCTATTCTATTATTAATTTTCTTTTGCTTCGTTCTACAGGCTTATCCACAGAAATATGTAAAAGTGTGGAGCGATGAGTTTAACACACCAGGGTTGCCCGACAGCACAAAATGGGGTTACGAAGTGGGTAAGGTCCGCAACAATGAATTGCAGTATTACACTTACAAACGCAGCGAGAATGCCCGTATTGCGGATACCGTTCTGATTCTTGAAGCCCGCAAGGAAGCTTACAAGGGTTCTGATTACACTTCAGCAAGTTTACTATCGAAATTGAAAGGCGACTGGCTATACGGCAAATTCGAATTTAGCGCTAAAGTTCCAACAGGTAAGGGCACATGGCCTGCCATCTGGATGATGCCAACCAACGACGAATATGGCGGATGGCCTAGAAGCGGTGAAATGGATATCATGGAATACGTGGGTTATAACCCTGATAATTTGTACTATACAACCCATTTTGAAGGTACCGATGGAAAAAAACATAAGAGCTCAGGTATTGAAACCACCTATCCTCAACCTTACAGTAAGTTTGTCAATTTTACCTTTATATGGACACCTACTTCACTGGAATGGTATGCTGATGGAGTCAAAAAATTCACTTACACCAAACCAGCAGACGACAAGCGCGTATGGCCCTATAATAAAATGTTCTATGTAATTCTCAATTTGGCTTATGGCGGTGCATGGGGCGCTCAACAGGGTATTGATGACGCAAACCTTCCACATCAGTTCCTGATAGATTATGTAAGAGTTTATCAGCTGAAGTAAAATAGATGGTTGGATGGTTAAATGGTTGGATGGTTAAACTGTTTAAACTTTAATCGTTAATCGTTAACCTTCCAATATTATTACTAAATTTGATGTGCAATAAATCTAATACCTATTCAATGAAACAGTCTATTCTATTTATACTTTTCTTTTGCTTTGTTCTACAGGCCTATCCACAGAAATACGTAAAGGTGTGGAGCGATGAGTTTAACACACCGGGTCTGCCCGACATTACCAAATGGGATTTTCTAAAACAAAAAGGTTATACCCCCGAACTTCAGGAATATACTGCCAAAGAGTCCCATAATGCATGGATCGCAGATACTGCCCTTATCATTGAATTAAGAAAGGAAACCAATCCGACAGCAAACTATACATCTGCCATGCTGGTTTCAAAATTCAAAGGAGATTGGCTCTATGGTAAATTTGAGATCAGGGCTAAAGTACCTGGTGGCAGCGGTTCATGGCCAGCACTCTGGATGATGCCCACGGATAGTGAATATGGCCCCTGGCCCAATAGTGGTGAAATTGATATCATGGAATATATTGGGGTAGAGCCAAATAATTTGCATTTCACTTCTCATTACCTGGGATTTACCGGTACTCATTCTCAGTCAGGTAAATTTACGGTAATCGACCAACCCTTCAATAAGTTTATCACTTTTACCTTACTATGGACCCCTACAAAACTTGAATGGTATGCTGATGACGTATTATGCCATACTTATATCAAGTCCTCCGATAATTCCAAGGTATGGCCATTCAACAAAATGTTCTATCTTATCCTGAACCTGGCTTATGGCGGTTGGGGCGGACCAGCTGATGATACAAAACTTCCCCACAACTTTTATATCGACTACGTCAGGGTCTATCAATTACAGGAATCAGCCGGTCCCTTTTCTCTGACTGTTGAACCTGCTATCGGCGGCACGGTCGAAGTGACACCCCAATTGGCTACCTATCCTGAAGGTACAATGGTTACAGTAAAAGCCATACCCAATGAGAAATACGAATTCGATAAATGGCTGCATATAGGCGCGGCCAATCCAATCACACTGGAAGTAACAAACAACATCACCATGATTCCGGTTTTCAAAAAGAAAAATGAACTGATCCAAAATGGCGATTTTAGCCTTGGAACGAAGTTCTGGAACAACTGGTACTTTCAAAATGCAACAGTAAAAGCTACAGGAGTTGTAGTTGATGGCGTATATTCTATTAATGTGACACAACCCGGCACGTCCACCTGGAGCATTGCCGATCAGCAAACAAATCTTTTGCTGGAACAGGGAGCCTCCTACCTGGTTTCCATAGATGCAAAAGCCGAAAACCCTGGTACTATGGAGGTTTCCCTGGCAAAAAATCACGACGATTATTCCACTTATCTGCCAAAAACATTAAGCATTACCAAAACAATGCAGAAATATAGCTGGACTGTAAAAATGACTGAACCCAGCGATCCTAACTGCCGCCTTTTTCTTGGATTTGGTATGTTTACAGGAAATCTATATTTTGATAACATCAGCATCGAAAAGCTTTCATCAACAAGTTCAAGTCAATTAATCGCATCAACGGATGATTCTTTTGAACTGTTTCCCAATCCGGCAAGTGATTACCTCGATGTAACCAATAAATCAACCAGAACTATGCAGCCCACTATTAACCTTTGTAATCTTCAGGGCCAGGTAATATCCAATCTTTGGGCGAATAAACCAATTGCGGCAGATCAGCACATTAGGATCAACCTCAGGGAGTTCAAGTTGGTGAATGGAATTTATCTTATCACAATTACAACTGCTGACAAATCAATTACCCGCAAACTAATCATCAACCGACATTAAACCTAAAAAGCAATGGTTATACCTATTAATATTCTTGCTAAATTTGCTCAACTATTAACCTAACACCAACTCAATGAAACAGTCTATTCTATTTATACCTAACATTTCGGAGGAGTCAAATGCTTGACAATCAAGCATTGTGTATTATTATTAAAAAAAACTAAATATCTGATATTTAATGAATTAAGTTTACTTAAAAGTAGCACATTTCGACATAAATCACTA
>Ga0209100_1000422_pt1 | contig 37188 bp, 42 predicted proteins | sample lystaG_FD_185480 | JGI IMG/M metagenome (GOLD analysis project Ga0209100, IMG submission 185480) | Glacier valley bacterial and archeal communities from Borup Fiord, Nunavut, Canada, to study Microbial Dark Matter (Phase II) -... | ecosystem: Environmental > Aquatic > Freshwater > Ice > Glacier ... | reverse complement strand
ATACGCGCTCAGCAGCGCCTGCTCGATCGCATCGATGAGCACGTCGAGCTTGAGATCGCGCTCCTTCTCGAGGCCCCTGAGGGTCATCATGTCGATGTCCACGTGTGTTTTCCGTCCGTTCTGTCGCCTGGGCCGCTTGGCCTCAGTCGAGTCGTTTCATTTCCACCTGGACGCGCCCGAGGGTCACGTCAGCAAGTGCCACAGTCATCGTTTGGCCGTCGCAGTCGAGGAGCACGGCGTCATCCGTCACGTCGACGATGCGCCCCGTCAAAGGAGCACCCGCCGCCAACTCAAGCGTCACCAAGCGAGTGCGCGCGCGCAGAAAGTGCCTGCGCAACGTGAGAGGCCTGTCCGTTCCAGGAGTCGAGACCTCGAGGGTGTACGCACCAGGAGGCACGTTCGCGGCTTCGAGGGCGTCACCGATGGCCCGTGAGGCGACTGCCACGGTGTCGAGGCCTACCGAGCCCACGGCGTCCTCGGGAAGGTCAACGGTCACGAGCACGCGGGTGTGCTTACCCGCGGCGGACACCTTCACTGAATCCACCATGAGGCCTGCGGACTCGGCCGCCGGTCCTGCTAGGTCGGCGATGCGGTCATCGAGTTTCATTCGCTGCCTCCCCGCGCGCGGTGCGCGTTCCGTTGCTTCATTTGTTATCGCCACGATTCTACGGCCCACGAGGTGCGCGTGGGAGACTATCGCGCATGGCGGGTTTAGACATGGCATGGATGCGGCGGAACGACCACTCGGTGAGGGCTCGCGCCCTCGTGGCGAGCGTCGCGGTCGTCGCCGCGTTGGCCTCCACCGGATGCGGCCTCCGCTGGGAGACCGACGCGAGCGTCTTCCCCTCTCCCGACGCCGTCACCGTCGCGAGAGATGCGCTCGCCGACGCCGAAGCCGGCGTCCTCGCGGCGGCGGCACCCGACGCAGCAACAGACGCCACCGCCGCCAACGCCACTACCACCGCACAAGCCCACCTCGACGTGCTCGGAGGCGCCTATGACGCCTATCCCGGCACGACCCCCTCCCCGAGCGTCAGCCCCGCGCCTGATCCCACGCTGAGCGAGGCGATCCGGGCCGCGCGCGCCACCGCCGAAGACGTGGCCGCAACCATGGCGGATGAGGATGCCGACCTTGCCTTCCTCGCCCGGTCCATCGACCTCGACTGGGCGCTTCGCGAACTGCGGACGGACCGCGTGAACGCCGGTGGTCCCGCTAACGGTGCGAATAACACGATGTACTTCCCTCTCGCCGATGCCTCGGACACCAGTTCGGCGGGGTTCGCTCCAGACGCCGCCACGACGACGAGCCTCTCCGAGCACGCGCTCAGTGAACTCGCGCTCAAGGAGGATGAGGCTCGTTTCGCATACGAAACGATTGCCGCCCTGGAATTCGACTCCCTCAGGCAACAGGCCCTCTCAAGGTCGCGCCTCCACGGAGAACGCTCCGACGCCCTCGCATCCGTGCTGGCAACGGATCCGCGCACCCCGCTGTACCAGTTGCGGGATGGCAACCTGCCGGACCCTGGGTCACGCGAGGCTCTCGCCCTCTCGATTGAGCTCGACCTCGGTGCGCGCTACGCCGCCGCGCTGGACGGCGCCTCTGCCACCGATGCGACCTGGCTGCTCAACGCCGCGTTCGACACCTACGCCAGATCGATGGTCACCGAGGGCTTCGCGCCTTCCGACCTCCCGACGCTCCCCGGAGTCGCCGTGATTCCGGCCGATTCGCAGTCAACGGCCGCTCCGGCCGCCCCGTCTCCCAGCGCTGGTTAACGCCCCTCGACCTCGTCGCGCACGGCGACTGCTGCGGCCGGGTCGTCGGTGATGATCGCGTCGATGCCTGCGCCGATGAGCGCGCGCATGTCCGCATCGGTGTTGACCGTCCACGCCCTCACCGCCATACCAGCGGCCGCAAATCCATCGATCATCCCCGCGAGACCCAGCGCGAGGTAGTGCGAATGTGCCGCTTGGGCCCCCATGCGCCGCGCGTAGTCCCACGGCTCAAACAACGCCTCCTCATAGAGCGGCGCAATCGAGACGGAAGGCTCGCGCTCGCTCAGGTCAACGAGCGTGACGTGATTGAACGACGAGTAGACGATGCGCTCGGCCATTCCAGAGGCGCGATGTGAGGCGATCACGGCGGCTTCGATTCCCTGGTAGAGCACGTGGCCGTTCTTGATCTCGACGTTGAGCGTGAGACTCGTGGGCGCAAGGAGGTCGAGGACCTCGGCGAGCTCTGGGACGCGAAGGGCGCCGCACGCATGGCTTCCCTCATGCGCGCCTCTCACATCGACGCCCTGCAACTGATCGAGCGTGAGATCACGAATGAGCACGGTCGAACCGTCGAGCAGCGTCACGGTCGGGTCGTGGCGCACCACCAGGTGGCCATCCGACGTGAGGTGCACGTCGAGCTCGATGCCGTCAGCACCCTCGGCCACGGCCAACTCGAAAGCCTGCATGGTGTTTTCGGGTGCGCGCAGACGCGAGCCGCGGTGGGCCCAAATGGCGGTCATGACACGAGGCTAGGTCGCCCGAGTGCCTACGGGCTTGCGGCGCGGTATCAGAAGTCTGAACAGGCACCCCCTGCTGGCGCGATCCGGGGCTTCCCACGGGCTACCTCTTCGTCCCAAGGTCTATATAGACAGCCCATCTAGATGGTGATACTTTCTAGCCATGGACGCGGATGAGACATGGCCGAGCGATTGGCTTCGAGGCGTCCTTGAGCTGTGCGTGCTTCGCGTCATCGCCGACGGCCCCACCTACGGCTATGCGATCGCCACGAGCCTCGCCGACTTCGGCTTGGGCAGCGTCAAGGGCGGCACCCTCTACCCCCTGCTCAGCCGCTTCGAGTCAGCAGGGCTCGTGTCCGTCGAGTGGCGAGCGGGCGACGGTGGTCCCGGCCGCAAGTACTACCGACTCACCGACGCAGGACACTCCGAGCTACGCGTGGGCGCATCTCGCTGGGCTCGCTTCACTGACCTCACCAGGCACGCCATTGCCAGGACCACGACGGAGGACACGCCATGAGCACACCGCGGAACCATTCTTGGTCCTTGCGCCACCTGGAACGGCAGGCCGCCGCCCACATTGATCCCGGTTGGGCCGAGGCAATGCTGCTCGAGCTGCGCTTGCTCGGCGTCGGCGGCGCTCGCATCGGGGCGGCCCTGGCCGAGGTCGACTCGCATTGCGCGGAGAGCGGTCAAACGGCCGAGGAGGCCTTCGGCGACCCGGCCGTCTACGCCAAGAGTCTTGGACTTCCTACCGAAGACGATGTCTCGCCGAAGGCGCTCGCCTGGATCGCCGCCCCCGTTCTTGTACAGGTTCTCGGAATGCTCCTCCTGCTGCCCAGCTTTTCGGCGTGGCGCGCGGGTGACCTCGCGCGGTTCAGCACGGGCATGTTCGCAAGCGTCGGTCTGCTGCTTGTGCTCGTGTTTGCCACCATCGGCAGGATCGAATTCCTGCTGCGAATGGTCCTCCAGCGTCCTCGTGTCGCGTGGGCGGCAGGCATGGCGCCGCTGACACTCTTGGTCGCGGTGCAGATCCTTCTGCGCACCAATGCCCTCCAAGTCCCCGCCGCCTGGGCCATGGCACTGGCCCTCCTGCTCCTCGCGGCAGGCACTGTGTGGGGCCTCGCCTGGCACCGCACCCATCCGACCGCGGCCGACGAGGTGGTTGCGCCCCTGGCCCAGTCGCCCTATCGCTCATGGGCGCCTAGCATCGTCCCCGTGCTCACCACAGGGCTCGTACCGCTTGCCACCGCAGCCGTGCTGGCACTGTCCTTGTGGACGGCGTGACCTAACCCGCAAGCGCCTCGCGCACTGCGGTCGCAACCACGGTCACTGCCTCCCCCACGGGAATCTCTACGGCGTCGCCCGTCGCGCGGTTTTTGAACTCGACGGTCCCGTTCTCGAGACCGCGTCCCACCACAAGGATGAAAGGCGCTCCCAACAGCTCGGCGTCCTTGAACTTCACGCCAGGCGAGACCTTGGGACGGTCGTCATAGAGCACCTCGACGCCAGCGGACTCGAGCCCGGTGGACAACTCCTGGGCCGCCGCGAACACCGCTTCGTCCTTGCCTGTCGCCATGACGTGCACGTGATACGGCGCGACGCCGATGGGCCAGGTCAGGCCCAATTCATCGTGATTGTGCTCGGCGAGCAGCGCCACAGCACGCGTCACGCCGATGCCGTACGAGCCCATCGTCACCGTCGCCTGCTTGCCGTTGATGTCGAGCACCTTGAGACCAAGCGCCTCCGCGTACTTGCGGCCCAACTGGAAGATGTGCCCGATCTCGACACCCCGTGCGAGTTCAAGAGGGCCCGAGCCGTCGGGGGCCTCGTCGCCCGCACGCACCTCGGCGCCCTCGATCGTGCCGTCGGCCACAAAGTCGCGGCCCATGGTGAGGTCAAAGACGTGTTTGCCGGGAGCATCGGCGCCCGTAATCCACCTAGTACCAGCGACGATGCGCGGGTCCAGCAGATAAGGGATGGCGGTGTCTGCCTCGTCGCCACGCACCACACCTGCGGTGCGGGCCTGCGGGCCGAGAGCCCCTGGGCCGATGTAGCCCTTGATGAGTTCGGGCCGGGCCTTGATGTCGTCCTCGTTGGCGGGTTCGACCGTCGCGGGCGACAGCTCCGCCTCAAGGCGGGTCATGTCGGCCTCGCGGTCACCGGGAATCCCGACGACGAGCAGGGAGCGCTCGCCAGCAGGCGAAGTCAGCGCGAGCACGACGTTCTTCAGCGTGTCCGCAGCAGTCCATGCGCGGTCTGGGCGCGGGTGTGCCTCGTTCGCCACGGCGACGAGCGTCGCGATGGTCGGAGTATCAGGAGTGTTCTCGACGTGGGCGGCGGGAGCCTCGGCGAGGTCGAGGGCGGCAGGAACCGGCGTGGTGACGGCCTCGACGTTCGCGGCATAGCCACCTGCCGAGCGCACATACGTGTCTTCCCCCACCTCGGTGGGAGACAGGAACTCCTCCGAGCGTGAGCCACCCATGGCACCCGACTGCGCCTGGACCACGACAAACGGGATGCCAAGGCGGTCGAAGATGCGCACGTAGGCCGCACGCTGCACCGCGTACGAGCGCTCGAGGCCCTCGTCATCGATGTCGAAGCTGTACGAGTCCTTCATGATGAACTCGCGGCCGCGCAGCAGGCCCGCTCGCGGGCGCGCCTCATCGCGGTACTTGTTCTGGATTTGGTAGATCGTGAGGGGCAGGTCCTTATACGACGAGTACAGGTCCTTGACCAGGAGCGTGAACATCTCCTCATGCGTGGGCGCGAGCAGGTAGTCGCCGCCCTTGCGGTCCTGAAGGCGGAACAAATTGGGGCCGTATTCAGTCCAGCGGCCCGTCACTTCGAAGGGCTCGCGCGGCAACAGTGCGGGGAAATGCACCTCTTGGCCGCCTGCGGCGTCCATCTCCTCGCGCACGACGCGCTCAACCTTGGCGAGCACCTTGAGACCAAGCGGGAGCCACGTGTAGATGCCTGGCGCGGCCCTGCGGATATAACCCGCACGGATCAGCAGCCGATGCGACGCCACCTCGGCGTCGGCGGGGTCTTCACGAAGGGTGCGGACAAAGAGTGTCGACATACGGAGCATGACTTAAGGGTAGTGGCGCCGGCCCCTGGTCGATGCGAAACCTGAACGCTCTCCGCTATTCGTAGCCCGGCGACGCCTCGACTCCCATGAACTCCTGAAGCGTCACGATGCCCTGGTCGTGCATCGACGTCGCCACATCGACCCCGACAAAACGGATGTGCCACGGCTCCCACTTGTATCCCGTCACGTCCTCCTTGCCATCCGGATAGCTGACGATGTACCCGTAGGCGTACGCGTTGGCCACGAGCCACTGCCCCGCATCGGAGGTCCCAAACGACCTCTTGAGATGGTTCTTCTGCACGTCGTAGACATCCGCCGCAAGTCCCGTTTGATGCTCCGAGAACCCAGGCCGCGCGGAAACCCTATCTGCGGCCGCGGTTCCGAGCTGCGCGACGTATCCCGCGTAGAGCGACTGCTGGAAGCCATACGGGCGATAAGCCGTCGAGATGCGGAACGGCGCATCCGCCGCGAGCGCCGCCTCGTACATGGTGACCATGGCGCCGGCCGCCACTTCGCGCAGGCTCTGATTACCGCCCCCTGGGATTGAGCCAAGCACGACTAGGTCGGCCGGGGCGTAGTCAAACGGGTCGAGCGGTCGCTTCTTGGTCACCACCACGGTGACGGCCTCGGGAATCGAGATCTCGAAAGCGACCGAAACGCCGGGACGTGCCATGGGCGCGGCGGCCGATGCCTGTGCGGTGATCTCATCGACACCGGCGTGCGATTGCGCGGCGTCATCGAACTGGGATTTTCCGTCATCCGCCGTACAGCCCGCGAGCGCCACGACGACCGAGGCAAGTCCCGCAAACGCTCCCACACGCACACGGAGTCCTCGAACGCGGCTCGCTGCTGACATTTCACAAGCGTAGGTCCGTGCGAGTGCCGCGTCAGGCACCACCCGCGGTCACGTCGAATGCGACGGCGCTAAAACATCACCGTGGCGAACGTGCCCACCCGCTCGAAGCCCACCGCGTCATAGGCGCGCAGCGCCGGCTCATTGAAGTCGTTGACGTAGAGCGACACCGTGGGCGCGTGATCTCCGCGCGTATGCCTCACCAGTTCCGCCATTCCCGCGGAGCCCAGGCCCCTTCCGCGTAGCGCGGGGTGCACCCACACGCCCTGGATTTGCGCGACTTTGCCGCCCACCACTCCGACCTCGGCCTTGAACACCACCGTCCGTTCGCCGTCCACGATGCCGTACCGCACGTAGCTGCGACCCTGCTTCACCAGGTGGGTCAGCCTGCCCTCATAGGCTTGCCGCCCGTATGTGAGCGGGTCGTACCCCACCTCGCCCACGAACATATGCACAGCCGCCGGCAAGAGCGCGTCGTAATCGTCCATCGTGGCCCGACGCATCGGCTCAACCGAGTCATCGGGCTCCGCGACGGTGCGAGGAGGTCCGCTAATGGCCATCGATACCTGGGAGGGGCGCACCTGGCGGGCGGGGCCCCACCACGGTTCCACGCGTCCCCACAGGTCGAGCGTGAGCTCGGCCTCCCCCACGAGCGCAGCCGGCCTGCTCAGCCGCGTCACAATCGCCGACGCGACCTCTGCACGCGCATCGTCCTCCTCGTGATCCTGTGTGGGGAGCACCGCGTTGAGGTTGGCGCCGCACCAGATCACGCCCGCGAGCTCCCTCGTCACCCTGCCACGCTTGCGCACTACCCACAGTCCGGTGGGGATTACTCCCGCGCGCGATGCGGTCTCGAGGTGCATCGTGGGCACGACCGTGGCGACGGGATCGAGGGCGCACATAGCCAACCCCTCGTCCACGTCCCGTCGCTGTGCAGGAGCCAGCGCGTACTGGCCCCTGCGCAGCAACGAGTCGTTCACGGCAGAGATACCACCTGAGGCATCGCCCCCTCGACCGGCTCCATCGTCTCGGCCAACTTCATGGCCTCCTCGATAAGAGTCTCCACAATCATGCTTTCGGGCACTGTCTTGATGACCACGCCCTTCACAAAGATCTGGCCCTTGCCGTTGCCGGACGCGACGCCGAGGTCGGCCTCGCGCGCCTCGCCGGGTCCGTTGACGACGCAGCCCATGACCGCCACGCGCAGCGGCACCTCGAGCCCATCGAGCCCCGCGGTGACCTTCTCGGCGAGCTCGTACACGTCTACCTGGGCCCGACCACACGAGGGGCACGACACGATCTCGAGCTTGCGCGGGCGCAGGTTGAGCGCCTGCAGAATCTGAATCCCCACCTTGACCTCCTCGACGGGAGGCGCAGAGAGGGACACGCGAATCGTGTCGCCGATGCCCTTGCTGAGTAGTGCCCCAAAGGCGGTCGCAGACTTGATGGTTCCCTGGAATGCCGGGCCTGCCTCGGTGACGCCGAGGTGTAGCGGCCAGTCGCCGCGTTCGCTCAGCATCTCGTAGGCCTTCACCATCACCACGGGGTCGTTGTGCTTGACCGAAATCTTGAAGTCGTGAAAGTCGTGCTCCTCGAACAGGCTGGCCTCCCATACCGCGGACTCCACGAGGGCCTCCGGGGTGGCCTTCCCATACTTGGCGAGCAGCCGCGGGTCGAGAGAGCCCGCGTTGACTCCGATACGAATCGACGTGCCGTGGTCCTTCGCGGCCTGGGCGATTTCTTTGATTTGGTCATCAAACTTCTTGATGTTGCCCGGGTTGACGCGTACCGCGGCGCATCCCGCCTCGATCGCGGCGAACACGTACTTGGGCTGGAAGTGGATGTCCGCAATCACGGGGATATTGGACTTCTTGGCGATCGCGGGCAGCGCGTCGGCGTCGTCCTGCGTGGGACAGGCCACGCGCACGATGTCGCAACCGGCCGCCGTGAGTTCGGCGATTTGCTGCAGCGTCGAGTTGATGTCCTCGGTTTTGGTGGTGCACATCGACTGCACCGAGATGGGTGCATCCCCGCCGACGTAGACGCTGCCCACCTTGATCTTTCGGGTGGGGCGTCGGGGGGCAAGCGTAGGGGGTGGCATTGCGGGAATTCCCAGGCCAACGGTCACGTGAGTCACTCCTTGGGTTGTGCCGTCACGCCACACGAACGGGCGCCACGATATCGGCGTAAACAAGAACAAGCGTCATGAGGATGAGTATTCCGAACACGCCGTACGCCACCGGCATCATTCGCGCCACGTCGACGGGCGCGGGGCGCGCGGCATGGCGCGAGCGGGCCCATCCGTTCTTGATGGCCTGCCAGATTGCGGACGCGATGTGTCCGCCGTCGAGCGGCACCAGCGGGATGGTGTTGAACACGAAGAGCGCCAGGTTGAGCCCCGCGAGGAGCAGCAGTTCCTGTTGGAACTTGTCGAGCCAGGTCACGCCCGACGCATCGGACGACGCGACATCTCCCGCGGCCCTGCCGACTCCAACGAGACCCATCACCGAGGAATTGGATCGCTCCTCGAGCCCCACTGCCGCGCGCGAGACGTGCCACAGTTCCTGTGGAAGGCGCGCAATCACGACAAAGGTTTGGCCCATGTAATCGCCAGTGAGAGACGCCCCTGTCCCAAGGGGCTGGCGCTCGCGAGCCTGGGCGGAATACACGCCCATGTAGCCCACGGTCTCCGTGATCGACGCGTCATCCACCGAGGAGCGCTCGCGTGCCGCTGGTGTAAGCGCCAGGTCAATGAGAGCGCCGTCCCGATCAACGACCACGTCAAGAGGAACACCTGGACGCGCGGCGACATATGTCGTGAGATCGGACCATGAGTCGAATGCCGTGCCGTCGACCGACACGAACGTGTCTCCCGGCTCAAGACCCGCAAGCGTCGCGGGAGAAGCGGGGTCGCCGGCAGCGCATTCGAACGTGTCCGTCACGGGCACACATGCGACGGTGTCGCGCACGGTGAGCGTCTGGACGGGGACTCCGATGCCCGAAAGCACCACGGTAAACAAGAAGACGGCAATGATGAGGTTCACCACGGGGCCGCCGGACATCACGATGACCTTGCGCCACCATGCGAGGTGATAGAAAGCGCGCGCGTCGTCCTCGCCGATTTCGGCTTCGGACGCGGCGCGGGCGTCCTCGATCAGGTCGCGCATCCAGCCGCGTATCCGAAGCGGCTTGACCGCACTTCCTGGAGGAACCATGCCCAGGAGCCTGACGTAGCCGCCGAGAGGGAAGGCCTTGACGCCGTATTCGGTTTCGCCACGCTTGCGTGACCACAGCGTCGGCCCGAAACCGACAAAGTACTCGCTTACCTTCACGCCGAAGCGCTTGGCGGGGACCAGGTGCCCCACCTCGTGAAGCGCGATCGAGACGACAAGTCCCACCACGAGGAAGGCGATTCCAAGCGCGCTCAGCATGGGTCTACTGTATGCCAGCGCGGAGGCACTACCTGGATGCGATGATCGCGTCGGCGCGGGCCCTGGCCCAACGCTCCGCGTCCTCGACGGCTTCAAGTTCGACCGCGCCGGGGAACTCGTAGTCCTCGACCACCGCACGCACCGTCTCGACGACGCCCAAGAACGGCAGTCCCCCGTTGACGAACGCTGCCACGCATTGCTCATTCGCGGCGTTGAACACGGCCGGATGGAGGTCAGATGCCGCGGCCGCTGACCGCGCGAGGGCGATCGCGGGGAAGGCCTCCTCATCGAGCGGCTCGAACTCCCACGCCGACGCTCGCGTCCAGTCGATTCCAGGAATCGCATCCGCCACGCGATCGGGCCATGCCAGACCGAGGGCAATCGGGAGGCGCATATCGGGGGGCGAGGCCTGCGCGAGAGTTGAACCGTCCACAAACTCGACCATCGAGTGGACCATCGACTGCGGGTGAACCACCACGTCGATGCGTTCGTACGGCATGTCAAAGAGCCAATGCGCCTCGATGACCTCGAGCGCCTTGTTCACAAGCGTCGCGGTGTTGATGGTGACCACAGGCCCCATGTCCCAATTGGGGTGCTTGAGAGCCTGGTCAGGGGAAACCGTCTCGAGCATTTCCCTGCTCCATCCGCGGAAGGCGCCACCGGACGCCGTCAAGACGAGACGCCTCACCTCGCCTCTCGCGCCGCCGCGCAGCGCCTGGGCGATGGCCGAGTGCTCCGAGTCGACGGGAACGAGCTGATCGGGTCGGCGGAGGGCAGCCTTCACGAGGGCGCCTCCGGCCACGAGCGATTCCTTATTGGCAAGGGCCACCGTCGAGCCCGCCGCGATGGCGGCGAGGGTTGGCCGCAGTCCTACCGAGCCGGTAATGCCGTTGAGGACAACGTCCGCACCGACACCGGCGGCCTGGACCACTCCCGAGGAACCGCCGACGATCTCGACATCGTCAATCCCCGCGGACGCACACGCCTCCGCGACCGCAGAGACCTTGGACTCGTCGGCCACCGCGACGAGGCGCGGTCGCACAGCCACCACCTGCGCGGCGAGGGCGACCGGATCGGATCCGCCCGCGGCGAGCGCCACCACGTCGAACCGCCCGGGGTTCCGCGCGATCACGTCCAATGCTTGGACGCCTATCGAGCCGGTTGACCCCAGGAGCGATATCGAGCGACGAGTCACTGAACTCCCAACAGAATGTCGATCGCCCGCGCCACAAAGGCATCGACCGTACGCTCGTCATAAGCCCCTCGGCCACCTCGCACGCGGAACGTCATCGAGCGGACCTCGTCGGGACTCAGTGGCTCACCCTTGTCAAAGAAGGCGATGAGCCGTTCGACAAGCGCATCGACCTCGCGCGCGTCGTAGCCGCGCCGGCTGCCCACCGGACCGCGGAAGCGGTCCCCTGCGGGTCGGCGAAGCCGCGGGTACAGCGCCTGCGCGCTCTCGGCCAAGCGGGACATCCAGGCCTGCTGCCCGTGGGCCCGAACGAATTGGTCTCGGGCACGTGCGGCAAACGCCACTTCGAGTCGATCGAGCGCCCCGTCCACGGCGGTGCACTGATAGCCACCCCTGCGCAGCACAAAGGCCGCACGCCTCACGTCGAGCGACGACACAGACTGGTCGTCAAGCATCGGGCGCTCATAGGCCGCACGAGCATCGGCAAAGAACGCGTCGACTTGGCCGCGGTGGTAGCCCGAACGCAGCAAGCCCGCCCGCGGGAACGATTCACTCATGAGTCCTCCTTGATCGCGAGCTGACCGCACGCTCCGTCGATGTCACTGCCACGAGTATCCCGGATCGTGACAGGGATTCCGTGACTGCTCAGCGTTTCCACGAAGAGTCGCTCGACCTTGGGGTCCGATGCCGTCCAGATGCTGCCTGGCGTGGGGTTCAGCGGGATGGGGTTGACGTGTACCCACCCCGTACCGCGCGCGGTGAGTTTGCGGCCCAAGAGATCGGCCCTGTAAGCCTGATCGTTCATGTCGCGAATGAGCGCATATTCGATGCTGACACGCCTACCCGTCGCGTCAAAATACCGCTTGGCGGCGTCAAGCGTCTCGTCCACGCTGTAACGGTTGTTGATCGGGACGATCTCGTTACGCAACTCGTCATCCGGCGCGTGGAGAGAAACCGCCAACGTCACGGGAATCCCCTCTGCCGTCAGCTTGTCCATCGCTGGCACCAGGCCGACGGTCGATACCGTGACATGGCGCGCGGAAAGCCCGAACCCATGCGGAGCGGGAGCCACAAGCGCCCGGACAGCCGCCATGACGGCCTTGTAGTTGGCGAGGGGTTCACCCATGCCCATGAACACCACGTTCGAGAGCCGGACGGGATCCCCGCCGAGCACACCGTCACGCGACGCGCGCGCGGCGAGGCGCACCTGTTCGATGATCTCCGCGGCAGACAGGTTTCTGGTGAGACCCATCTGGCCCGTCGCGCAGAACGGGCAGGCCATGCCACAGCCCGCCTGGCTCGTCACGCACAGGGTGGCCCGCTCCGGGTACTTCATGAGGACAGACTCGACCTTGACGCCGTCGTGAAGCGACCACAAGGTCTTCACCGTCGCGCCCTTGTCCGCCTCGAGGGAGCGCACCGGTGTCATGAGCGTGGGGAACATTGCCTCGGCCAACTGTGCTCGAGAAGCCGCGGGCAGGTCCGACATATCGCTGGGATCGATCGTGAGGTGGTCAAAGTAGTGAGACGCCAACTGCTTCGCCCGAAAGGCAGGTTCACCGAGGGCGCGCAGCGCTTCGGACCTGCCCGCCTCGTCGAGGTCGGCGAAGTGCACGGGCGCCTTGCCGCGCTTGGGCGCTGCCATCTGGATGGCAGGCATGGGGCGTGAGTCGGTCACAGCCCACCACCGCCCAGCGTGCCCAGGAACATCGCAAAGACCACGTAGCCCACAGGGGCCGCGAACAGCAACGAGTCGATCCTGTCGAGGATTCCACCGTGACCGGGGAGTGCGGTCGACATGTCTTTCACCTGAATATCTCTCTTTAACGCGCTTTCCGCGAGATCGCCGATGGCCGCGGCGACGGCGCACGCGGCGCCCACCGCCGTGCCGATGTACCACGCACCGTCGAAGAAGAAGAAGGCGGCCACAGATGCAGCAACCGTGCCAACCACCAGCCCACCGATCGCGCCCTCCCACGTCTTCGCGGGGCTCACTCGTGGCAAGAGTTTGTGGCGCCCAAACCGCACGCCAGCAGCAAGGGCCCCCGTGTCGTTTCCGACCACGGCCAGCACGACGATGATGACGCGCTGCCATCCATCGTCGGCCAGTTCGAGCATGAAGAGGAACGACGCGAGGAACGGGATCCACAACAGCGTCAGCACACCCGCGAGCGAATCGGCAAGGGTGTTCTCAATGCGTTCGTCACCGATGCGCCACGCGACTACGCCAGCACATCCGACCAGGAGCGCCACCACGAGGCCCTCGGCCTTGCCGTAGTTGGTGGCGACACCCAGCCCCACCGTGGCTGCGACCAGGGGCACCATAGGGATACGTCGCCCGTGGCGCTCGAGTGCGCGCTTCCACTCGATCACGGCCCCCACCGCGAACGTGTACAAGAGGACGGCAAAGGCGAGCGGATGGATGTAGGCGGCACCCACCGTTGCAGCGAGAAGGAGCAGCCCCACCACGGTGGCCGCGCGCATGTTTCGTCCAGGCTTGGGCCGCGGTTCCTCGAACGGAGCTGCCCTGCCTACGGCTTCCTCTTCGACGACCTCGCGAGCCACGACCGGCTCGCTATCGGGCGTCGCCGAGTCGGGTGCGTCCGTGACTTCAGCGGTGTCAGCGACATCGCCACCCACATAGGGTTCGACGACCTCATCGTCCTCGTCGGCGTCGTCGTCGAAGTCGCCGTTCGCGTCATACGGAAAAGGGAACGAGGAGTCATCTGCGGCGTCGACGGGCGAAAGCCTCGGGAGCGAGGAGTGGCGTTGTCCACGAGCCGTGGGCGCGCGAGCCGCCTCGGCTGCGGGGGCGTCCGAATCCAGTTGCGGGTCAACGACGTCGTCATCGAGCTGGGCATCAGGTTTGTCGAAGCCCGAGCGAGCCGCCCTGTGCTCAAAGGCCTTCAGCTGAAGTTCCCTATACCGATGCGGCGAGAACAGATCGGCGGCGCGCTGGCGTCGCCCGCGCGGTGCCGGAACCGTGCTCGGCTGCTCGTCCGGTGCCGACCGCGAGAGTTCGGCGTCGTCTTCCGCCATCAGACCGTCAGCAACTCGCTCTCCTTGTGAGCGAGGAGAGCGTCAATGGCATCGACGTGCTTCTTGGTCAGGGAGTCAAGTTCCTTCTCGCCTCGAGAGCCTTCGTCCTCGCCCACGTCGCCGTTCTTCACTGCGGCGTCGATTCCGTCCTTGGCCTTGCGTCGCATGCTGCGGAGCGTGATCTTGGCGTCCTCGGCCTTGGTCTTGGCAAGCTTGACGTAGTCCCTGCGACGCTCTTCGGTGAGGATCGGCAGGTTCACGCGAATGAGCGTGCCGTCATCAGAAGGGTTCACGCCCAGGTCCGAATTGCGCAGAGCGGCCTCGATGTCGCGCTTGGCGCCGGCGTCGTACGGGCTGATGGTGACAGTGCGTGGTTCCGGAACACCGATGGCCGCAAGCTGCTGCAGCGGCGTGGGGGCGCCGTAATAGTCGACGAGGATGTTCGCGAACATCGCCGACGAAGCCTGCCCCGTCCTGATGGACGCGAAGCTATCCTTGGCGACCTCTACGGCCTTGTCCATGTTGTCCTCGACATCGAGGAGAATCTCGTCAATCACGTCTGTCCCTTCGTGCGGTCACCTAGTCGGTGACCCGCGTGCCGATTCTCTCACCCAGGAGGGCTTTGGTCACGTTACGAGGCTCATCAAGTCCGAACACGACCATTGGCATCTTGTTATCCATCGCGAGCGAGAACGCCGCCTGATCCATGACCTGAAGCCTCTTCACCAGCGCTTCGGCGAACGTGACATGCTCGAGTCTCACTGCCGCGGGGTCCGTCTTGGGGTCAGCGGTGTACACGGCATCGACCCCGTTCTTGCCCATCAGCACCTCGGTGCATCCGGTCTCGAGCGCCCGCTGCACCGACACGGTGTCGGTCGAGAAGTAGGGCATGCCCGCGCCCGCCGCGAAAATCACGACGCGACCCTTCTCAAGGTGCCTGATGGCGCGCAGCGGAATATACGGCTCCGCCACCTGACCCATCGTGATGGCGGTCTGCACACGAGTGGCCACTCCCGCCTGCTCCAGGAAGTCCTGAAGCGCGAGCGCGTTCATGACTGTGCCGAGCATTCCCATGTAGTCCGCGCGCGCCCTCTCCATGCCACCCTGGCTCAGCTCGGCACCCCTGAAGAAGTTGCCTCCTCCGACCACGATCGCGACCTGCACGTTCTCACGCACTGCGTCGGCGATCTCGCCCGCAACCCGACGCACCACGATGGGGTCGAGCCCCACCGCGCCGCCCCCGAACATCTCGCCCGAAAGCTTCAGGAGAACGCGACGCGCCGCGGGAGTCTCCCCACCCGGCTCACTGGTGACAACGGGCATGAGAATCTCCTCGCGGCGCGGCTAAACGGGTGTTGGGTCCTAGGCTCCCACACGGAAACGAGCGAAGCCGACCACCGCGCCGCCAGTGGCCTCAAGGACCTTGGCGACCGTGGTCTTGGAGTCCTTGGCGTAAGCCTGTTCTCCGAGCACGTTCTCCTTGTAGAAACCGTTCATGCGACCCTCGATAATCTTGGGAAGCGCGGCTTCAGGCTTGCCCTCGTTGCGCGAGGTCTCCTCGGCGACGCGGCGCTCGTTGGCGACGACGTCTGCGGGGACCTCGTCACGCGAGAGGTACAGCGGCGAGTACGCGGCGATGTGCATGGCGACGTCGCGAGCGACCTCGCCAGCCTTCGCGTCAGAACCGACGAGGACGCCCACCTGTGCGGGGAGGTCCTTGTTGGTCTTGTGAAGGTAGTCGACCACGACGGGCGCCGCGACACGAGCCACGCGACGCAGGACGACCTTCTCGCCAAGCACTCCGGCGTTCTCGTCGATGACGTCCTTGACCGTCTTGCCGTCGAGCGGGGCTGCAAGCGCAGCGTCCACATCGGCAGCATCGGCGGCAACGACCGCAGCAAGCACGGACTCGGCGAGAGCCACGAACTTGTCGTTCTTGGCCACGAAGTCGGTCTCGGAGTTGAGCTCGACGAGGGTACCCACCTGTCCGTCACCGACGGACGCGATGTGCGAGATCACGAGACCCTCAGAGGCCGAACGACCCTCGCGCTTGCTCACGCCCTTGAGTCCCTTGACACGCAGAACGTCTACGGCCTTGTCGAGGTCACCATCGGCCTCGTCAAGAGCCTTCTTGACGTCCATCATTCCGGCACCGGTGCGCTCACGGAGCGCCTGGATGTCGGCGACTGTGTAGTTTGCCATCTGCGTCCCCTACTTCTCGGCGTCAGCGTCGGCCGTTTCGGCGGCGTCGGCCTTCTTGGTGGTCTTCTTGGCCGCAGGCTTAGCAGCGGGCTTGGCCGCGGGCTTTTCTGCAGGCTCGGCGTCGGCAACGGGGGCCTCAACAACGGCGGCCTCAGCAACCGGTGCCTCAACAACCGGTGCGTCGGCAACGGGTGCGTCAGCGGCAGGTGCGTCGACCACAGCAGCGTCAACGGCGGGTGCTTCCGACGCGATGGCGTCCTTAACCTCCGTGGACGATGCCTCGACAGCGTCCGTGGCTACGGCGGCATCGGCGGCGGTGACCGCGGCGGCGGCGCCATCGAGAAGCTCAGCCTCCCACGCGGCGAGAGGCTCTGCCTCGACGGCAACCTCTGCGTCGTCACCGGTCTTGGCGACGTGACGCAAACGGATGCCCTCGGCGACGGCGTCGGCGATCACTCGCGTCAGCAGGCCGACGGAGCGAATCGCGTCGTCGTTGCCGGGGATTCCGTACTGGACGGAGTCGGGGTCGCAGTTGGAGTCAAGGATCGCGACGATCGGAATGCCAAGCTTCTTGGCCTCGTCGATCGCGAGGTGCTCCTTGTTCGTGTCGACGATCCACACGATCGAGGGCGTCTTGCCCATGTCGCGGATGCCCGAGAGGACACGGAACAGCTTGTCCTTCTCGCGACGCATGATGAGGAGTTCCTTCTTGGTGTGGCCGGATCCGGCAACATCGGTGAAGTCGACTTCTTCGAGCTCCTTGAGGCGCTGGATGCGCTTGCTCACGGTCTGGAAGTTGGTGAGCATTCCGCCAAGCCAACGCTCGTTGACGAAGGGCATGCCCACGCGGGCAGCCTGCTCGGAAATGGTCGACTGCGCCTGGCGCTTGGTGCCGACGAAGAGCACGGTGCCGCCGTGTGCGACGGTGTCGCGCACAAACTCGTATGCCGCGTCAATCATCGCGACCGACTGCTGCAGGTCGATGATGTAGTTGCCGTTGCGCTCCGTGAGGATGAAGCGCTTCATCTTGGGGTTCCAGCGGCTGGTCTGGTGTCCAAAGTGGACGCCCGCGTCCAGCATCTGGCGCATGGTCACAACTGCCATGGCAGAGTTCCTTGTCCGCACGCTCGCGCGTGCTAAGTGGCCGGCAGGGATGAACCTCGCCGGAATATTCGGTTGATGGCAATCCCGTGTGGGACTGCCCCTAGCGCCAACGCGGGCCGGCACCGAGTTTCCCCGGACCATTGCCGCCCCGGCGCGCCCTTGAAAGACCAAGAGCGCGAATGACGCGCGTTGTCACCTCCAATGCGAAGGTGCGGGGTCAATAGTAGCCGATTCGAGCCCCCATGGCCGCCCGGGCTCGCATGCACCTCGCACCCAGGTCGTCCCCATGACGCAAGCGGCGCGCGCCTCCCCACACCTACTCCCCCTGCGCTCTCCTGCCGGTCACGATGCGCTGACCTAGCGGCATGACAATTTCGGACATGGCGCCGACGCTTCATCGGGCTCGATCTGTGCGACAGGGAACCCCATTGCGGGCGGCCGTGGTCCTCGTGGCCATTGCGCTCACCGCTCTTGGCATCTGGCCCGCACGGGCCGATGCCGCGCCCGCACCATTGGTCCTCAGTCCCCCAGTAAGTCCGCTCATTGTCGCGCGGCTGGCGTCACTGCCAGCTCCACCGTGGCGCGCGGGCCATCGAGGTATTGATCTCGATGCCAACGTAGGCGACCGCGTCACCGCGCCTGCCGCGGGGGTCGTGAGCTTCGTGGGGTTTGTGGTGGATCGGCCGGTGGTGTCAGTGCGTCACGACGGAGGCCTGGTCACATCGCTCGAGCCGGTCGACTCGGCGCTGTCGGCCGGGGACGTGGTGGCGCGCGGACAGACCGTTGGTACGGTCGCGGACGACCGCGGCCATTGCGCCCCCTGGACGTGCGTCCATTGGGGACTTCGCCTCAACGGCGTGTACGTCGACCCACTCGACTACCTCGACGGATACGGTCCCATTCGCCTGCTATCGCAGTCGGGTGGTTAGGAAAAGGCACCCGTCTTGTCGAGGCTCTCCCGTAGCTTCTTCACGGCTCCCGAGTGAATCTGAGACACACGAGACTCGGTCACGCCGAGGATCTGACCAATCTGCGCCAGCGTCAGGTTTTCGTAGTAATACAAGTGAAGGACCTGCTGTTCGCGATCGCGGACTCCCTGCACAGCGGTGGCCAGGAGCGCATGGGTCTCCTTGACCTCCATCGAGGTTGCGGCACCTGGAATCGACAGCCATGCCGCGTGGTGGTAAGACACCGCATCGGGATCGGGGCCCATCGCGTCAAGGGCCGCCACGTGGCTCAGTGCGACCTGAGCGCGCACGGTTCTCACCTCACGGGTATCCCACCCAAGAGAATCGGCAATGTCCTCATCGGTGACACGGCGCATCAGTTCCTGCTCGAGCGCCCTCATCGCCGTCTCGACGGTTCTGGCCTTCGCACGAACGGATCGCGGAACCCAGTCTGCCGCGCGCAACTCATCAATAATGGCGCCGCGCACGCGAGTGCTCGCGTAGGTCTCAAACTTGAAGCCGCGCGCGGGTTCAAACTTCTCAATGGCGTCGATGAGGCCAAACATCCCATAGGAGACGAGGTCCGCGAGTTCAACCGAGTCGGGCAGGCGCCCGATCATGCGCGTCGCTACCTGGGTGACGAGTGGGGCGTAGCGCGTGATGAGAGCATCACGCTCGACTCGCCTCTGACCCGCATCCGCATCCGCGTCCGCCCGCATGAAGGCCTCCCACGTTTGCGCGACATTATTGTCGCGCGTGTCCACGTCAAGTGGAACCTCAAAGGTCGTCATTGTGCTTCTCCTCAAGCTCGCGGGTGTGCGAGTTCGTAGGCGTGCCGCAAGCGGTCCGCCGTGACGTGGGTATAACGCTGTGTTGTCGCGAGCGATGCGTGGCCCAGCACCTCTTGAACGGACCTCAGGTCCGAACCGCCCTCAAGCAAATGTGTCGCGGCGGAGTGCCGCAAGGCATGGGGTGCCACGTCGGGGACTCCCGCGCGCAAAGCAAGATCGTGAATTACTGCACGCACTTGACGCTGGTCAACGCGGGATCCCTTGCGGCCCACGAATAGCGCGGCAGACTCTCCGCGGGAGACGCGGTCGCGGCCCCGTTCGATCCACGCTCCGAGTGCAAGCTGAGCAGGTACGCCGAAAGGCACGACGCGTTCCTTGCCGCCCTTGCCGAGCACTCGCACCGTGCGCTCGTTGAGGTCGAGGTCTCCCAGATCGATTCCGGTCAGTTCACCCACGCGGATGCCAGTGGCGTACAACAATTCGGCCATGGACCAGTCCCGCACATGGATCGCGTCGGTGCTTTCGGCGTGGTCCCTCGCGACATCCAGCAACCGACTTGCCTGGTCGACGTCGAGAACCTGCGGAAGCGTCACCGATGCCCTCGCCGAGGCAAGTCGCGCTGCCGGATTGTGTTCAACGAGACCCACGCGGTGGGCCCACGCAAAAAACGCTCTGACGGCTGCTCCGCGGCGGGCCAGCGTCGTCCGGCTTTTGCCTTCAGCGGCTTGGTGCGCGAGCCATGCCCTGAGATCGGCAAGGGTGACATCTGTCCAGGTGGCGTCGTCGTCAAGCTCGAGGAACGCCGCGAGCGCAGCCACATCGCCCACATAGGCGCGCACCGTGTGCTCGGAGGCCCCCGCGCCATGCGTCAGCGCGGCCGCGAAGCGGTCCCTCACCGTGCCCGACGTGGTCGACATGCCAACACTCTGGCACCGTCACACCTGTCAAATCAACCCCTTAAGTCACATTTGTCACATCAGCCACTAACAATTGGATCATTTCGTGCCGTTTTATACCATTTTGGGGCTTTTAGGGCCGGCAGAGACTCGTTTCCATTCGCGACCGCTGCGCTCGATGAGGCCCCGCATCTCAAGACGGCCGGTCGCGGCCGCGGCGTCGTTCCATGCGAGACCCGCGCGCCGGGCAATGTCCTCAATCGCGATGCCCCTCCTCGACGTGACGTCGTAAACGGCACGATCGCTCGCGAATTCAAATTCGGGACGCGGCGCCACTCGACCGGGATCACGCGACGATTCAGCCTGGCCCGAGCGGTCAAATGGGGCCACAGAAAACAACGCATCAACCGCCTCTGCCTTGCCGTCAAGACAAGCAGATTGGCGCTCCCCCCATTGGGAGGCCGAATCGACGAGTTCGAGCACGTGATCGGCCCCCGCAACAAGAATCGCGGCCCCGTCGCGGATCAGCGCGTGGCAGCCGGCCGACGAAGGTGACGTGGCGGAGCCAGGAACCGCTCCCACGGGGCGCAGTAGCTCGCTCGCGTGACGCGCCGTGTTGAGGGCCCCCGAACGCAGCGCCGCTTCGACCACCACGGTGGCCGCGCTCGCGGCAATGAGCCGGTTTCGAGTGAGAAATCGAGAACGGTGAGGGGCGAAGCCCGGCGGCACCTCGCTGACCACCGCACCCCTGCCAATGACGGCACGCAAGAGCTCGTCATTTCCCGCAGGGTAAAGCCGGTCGACTCCGCCCGCCATGACGGCCACCGTCACGCCGTCGACGGAAAGCGTGGCGCGGTGCGCGGCTGCGTCGATGCCATACGCACCACCCGAGAGAACGGCCCTGCCTGCCGCGGCCACGCCCTCCGCGAGTTCTCCGGACATATGCGCGCCGTAAGCCGTTGCCGAACGGGCTCCCACGACGGCCACACCGCTCTCCCACGCGGCATCGAGATCCGCTTCGCCTCGTACATAGAGCGCGAACGGTTCCGCCATTCCCAACGCAGCGAGAGCCGACGGCCACCGTGGCGAGCCCCGAGTGATCACCCTGGCGCCCACCGAGGCGGCCCTGCGCGCATGGGGATCATTCGCGCTGAGCAAGCGCCGCTCCCATCGTTCATGGCCACGAACGGCGGCCTCGGCCACGTCGCGAGAGCATCGTCCGTGGAGCTTCGCGACAGCTGCCGACAGATCGTTGGCGCCGTCGCGGACCCAATCCAGCGCGCCCGCGGCGCCCAGTGCCGCGACGAGCGCCCCCGCCGCCACATCGGAGGGCTCCGCAATCGCGCTCCAGCCCATCAGTGCGGCCTCCTCGGAGATGGTCATGGCGCCTCCTCCCGCGAGCGCAGCACCATCGCGCGCGCCACGTGCTCTTGCGAAGGCATCGCAGCGCTTTCGAGGTCCGCGAGAGTCCACGCCACCCGCAGCGCACGGTCGGCACCGCGAGCCGAGAGCCTTCCGGCGTCGAGAGCCGCGAAGGCCACTTTCAGAGCCGCCCCCGGCGTGGCCTCGCGAACCCACGATGGCGGCGCATGCGCCGTGACGGACCAAGGAAGGCCCTCAAAACGCGCGAGCGCGCGCAGCCTCGCCTCGGCTACTCGCTCCGCGACCGCGGCCGTTGGCTCTTCCGGCTCCGAGGAGCCCCGCTTCACGGGCATGACATCCACTTGGAGGTCCACACGGTCGAGCAGCGGACCCGAGAGCCGCGAGTAGTAGCGCCGCCTCACGAGGGGCGAACATGTGCACCGCTCTCCCCTGCCATAGAAGTGACCGCAGGGACATGGGTTGGCCGCGAGCACCAACTGAAAGCGCGCCGGATATCGCGTGGCCCCATACGCGCGGTGGAGCACGATCTCGCCGCTCTCAAGCGGCTGCCGCAGCGTTTGGAGGACCGCGCCGGAAAACTCGGGAGCCTCGTCCAGGAAGAGGACGCCCGCGTGGGCCCGCGAGATCGCGCCCGGCCGGGCGAGCCTCGCACCCCCACCCACGATCGCCGCGGCCGATGCCGAATGGTGGGGAGCCTCGAATGGCGGTCGAGTAAGGAGTCCCTCGTCTGCATCAAGAGTCCCCGAGATCGAGTGGACCGCGGTGGCCGACAGCGCATCTTCGGGCGTCAGATCGGGGAGTATCCCCGGCAAGCGCGCGGCGAGCATCGTCTTCCCTGCACCTGGAGGTCCCACCATCAGGAGGTGATGCGCGCCAGCGGCCGCGACCTCGAGTGCCCATCTCGCCTCGGGCTGCCCGCGCACGTCCGCGAGGTCAGGCGGAGACTCATGCCGCGTCGGCGTTTTCGGGCGCCGCACCGAAGCGGGGCGAGTTGCGGGCCTCGCGTCGTCATTCCCATACGCCGCCGCGAGTTCGGCGAGAGACTCGACCGCACTCACTTCCGCGCCTGGCACCAGGCCCGCCTCCTCGGCGTTCTCGGCAGCTACCACCACACGCGGAAAGCCCGCCGCGACCGCAGCGGCGACGGAAGGGAGAATCCCCCTCACTGGACGCACGTGGCCGTCGAGCCCGAGTTCCCCGAGATGAACGGCGTCTGCGGCCTGCCGGCCCTCAATCAACCCCGCCCCGGCAAGCAACGCGACGGCAATCGCAAGATCGGTCACGGACCCGGACTTGGGAAGCGACGCCGGCGAGAGGTTGACGGTAATGCGCCGCTGCGGCCAGGTGAGCCCCGAGGAGGTGACCGCAGCCCTCACCCTGTCCCTCGCCTCGTTAAGCGAGGTATCGGGAAGACCCACGAGCGTGAATGCAGGTAACGATGCCGCGAGATGTGCCTCCACCTCGATCACGTGACCCACGACGCCGGTCAGCACCACCGAGCGCGTGCGGCCGATCACCCGACGCCTCGCACGTGCGTCAGTACCGCAGCACCCGCAGGCGGCAACACGACGCCCACGACGTCGATGCGCACGCCTTCAAAGCTGAGCTCCTGCGCGGCAAGCCACGCGGCGGTGAGCCGCCTGAGGCGCGCAAGCTTCACGCCGGTGACCGCCTCGAGAGGCGACCCGAAGGCGGCAGATCGGCGAGTCTTGACCTCCACCGCCACCGCATCGGCACCATCCCTCGCCACGATGTCGAGCTCGCCGATCGGGCATCGCCAATTACGCGCGAGCACCTCCCAGCCCTGTTCCTCGAGGGCCCGGGCCACGACGTCCTCACCATGCCTACCCACCGCGTCCTTTGCCGCCATGTGCCACCTCCTGGCATGACGATGCGGGACAACCGTGCCGGGCAAGGCCCCGAACGGTCAACGGTGTGGACACTCCCACTGAAACCGTCCGGGGGACGACTCACACGCGCCTTGCCACATCGCGTGGCGCGTCAAGAGCCCGCATGGGCAAGGAGCGCTCGAGTCAAGAGCCCCACCGGGCGAGGAGGACTCGGATCTAGCGCCCGCCGCGCAGCTGCCTGATGTCGGGCATCGCGTCGTCGTGGTCGAGCTCCTCGATGTTGACGTCCTTGAACGTCACCACGCGCACGTTGCGCACGAGCCTCGCGGAACGGTACACGTCCCACACCCACGCGTCCGCCATCGTGACCTCGAAGTAGATGTCCGCACCCACGGAACGCACCTGGAGGTCGACCTTGTTGCACAGATAAAAGCGGCGCTCGGTCTCGACCACATAGCGGAACAGGCCCACCACGTCGCGGTACTCGCGGTACAGGGCCAGTTCGGCCTCGGTCTCGTAGTTCTCCAGGTCTTCGCTGCTCACCTCACCATCATGGCCGATGCCAAGCCGAGGCGCGGCATGCCACGTCCGTGGAGTGCCCTTTTTCACCAGAACCGCGCCTACGAAGTCGGCAGCCTCCACGACACCCGATGCCACGGGCTCGGTCCGTGCTCCCTGATGGCATCGAGGTGGGAGGCCGCGCCGTAGCCCTTGTTGCCTGCCCATCCGAAGTGCGGATGCTCACCATGAGCCGCGGTCATGATCGCGTCCCTCTCGACCTTGGCGATCACGGAGGCCGCGGCGATCGACGCGCACAGCCCGTCGCCCTTGACCACCATCGTGACGGGAGGCGTGGGGGCGTCGTCCGCGTCGAAGGCGGAGAAGAGGTCTCCAGGGGGCGATGTGAGCCAGTCATGGGTGCCATCGAGCAGGACGGAATCGACCACGATTCCGTCGCCTGCCAAGGCCGCCAACCCACGCACACCCGCGAGCCGCAGAGCCGCGATGATGCCCACGGCGTCAATTTCCGAAGAGCTCGCATGCCCCACGGCGCGTCCGACACCAAAGGATGAAAGCGGCTCAATAAGCGCCTCACGGGCCCGAGCGGTCAGCTGTTTGGAATCGGCCAGCCCTGCGGGCCACGCGTCACAGCGGGCCACGGCCACGAGGCCGACGCTCACGGGACCTGCGAGGGCTCCCCTGCCCACCTCGTCGATGCCCACCACGATGTGGGCGCCCGCGTCCCACAGAGCGGACTCAAAGCCGAGCGAGAGTGCCATTAGCTATTGGGGTAGGGGTTACCTAGTGACTTCCAGTGATCGAGCGGCCACACGGTCACAAATGCGGTGCCGACCACGGAGTCGAGCGGGATCGTTCCCCCACCAGGATCACCGATGTGCGCGCGAGAGTCCGCCGAGTTTGAGCGGTTGTCCCCCAGCACCCAGAGTCGGTCCTCGTCCACGGTGATTTCCCAGGCATAGGGGCAATTGAGGGTGCCCGCCTTGACATACCCCTCGTCGAGCGCCACGCCGTTGACCGTCACGTCGCCGATAGCAGGATCGCACGCGACGATGTCACCAGGAAGGCCGATGACGCGCTTGACCAGGTGTTCGCCAGCGTCCTGCGGCAACAGGCCCACGAATGAGGCGAAGTCGCTCCACACTCTCGCTCCGCCCGTGGGAACGGGTTCGTCACCAGGGCCAAGCCAGCCGCCAGGGTCCTTGAAGACCACGACGTCTCCGTGACGCAGATCGAGTGGACCTGGTCGCCACAGCGACACGAGAATGCGGTCCTTGACCTGAAGGGTGTCCTCCATCGAGCCCGAAGGGATCCAGAAGGACTGAAAAACAAACGTCTTGAGCAGCAGCGACAGAATGAGTGCGCTCACCAAGACAATGAGGATCTCGCGGATCCACAACCACAAACGACGCCCGGCGGACGGCCCAACGACCGCCGCCGGAACGTCGTCTGTGTAAATAATGGCTACTTCTCGCGCTTCTCGCGAATACGTGCTGCCTTGCCGCGCAGACCGCGCAGGTAGTACAGCTTGGCGCGACGCACATCACCGCGACGGTCGACCTCGATCGACTCGATCGTGGGGGCGTGGAGGGGGAACGTACGCTCGACGCCACAACCGAACGAGACCTTGCGGACCGTGAAGGTCTCGCCGATTCCCGAACCCTGGCGCGCGATGACGATGCCCTGGAAAAGCTGAATACGTGAGCGGGTACCTTCGATAACCTTCACGTTGACCTTGACCGTGTCACCGGCACGGAAGGCCGGGATGTCGTTGCGGAACTGGCCGGCAACGACGCCGTCAAGCTTGTTCATGTGTCACTCCTCGCACACGCCACAGGACATCTGCGATCTCTGCCTCGCGGCATTCGTCTTAGGTAGTGTCATCGCGGCGTGTGCTGGGCCCCCTGTGGCAGGTCCCGGCGCCTCGGGCACCAACTGGCTATTCTGCCACACCTGCGCCGGGAGACGCTAACAGGTCGGGGCCCAACAAATCAGGCCTGCGCTCGCGCGTGCGCTCCATACTCTGGTCGCGCCGCCACCGCTCGATCTTGCCGTGGTGCCCACTCATGAGCACCTCGGGGACGTCGAGACCCCTCCATGAGGCCGGTCGCGTATACGACGGGTACTCGAGAAGGCCGTCGGCGTGGCTTTCCTCGACGATGCTCTGGGCGTTGCCCATGAAGCCTGGGATGAGCCTTGTGATGGCCTCGATCATCGCGAACGCCGCCACCTCTCCCCCGTTGAGCACGTAGTCGCCGAGCGAGACCTCGAGCACTCGGAAGCCCGCGGCTGCGTAGTGCTCGGGCACACGCGCGTCGATGCCCTCATAGCGACCGCACGCGAAAACAAGCTGCGGCGCGGTCGCGAGGTCGAGCGCAAGCGCCTGGGTGAACGGAACTCCTGCGGGCGTCGGCACCACCAGGACCCCGCCTTGCTCGAGGACATCGTCGAGCGCCTTGCCCCACACGTCGGCCTTCATGACCATGCCCGCGCCGCCGCCGAAGGGCGAGTCATCCACGGTGCGGTGCACGTCGGGGGCGCCGTCCGCCTTGATGGCGGCCCACTCACGCAGGTCGTGGACGCCCGTCTGCACCAGCTCGGCCGCGCGCGCCTTGCCCAAGAGGGACACGTCGAGCACCGAGAAGAACTCGGGGAAGATCGTGACGATGTCGAGACGCATGCGGCTTACTCGTCGCCACTCGAGTCGTCGCCGCGGGTCTCGTCAGTGACCATGGGCTCCTCGCCTGACAGGAGCCCGTACGGAGGGGTCACGATCACGCGACCGCCCTCGACGTCAACCTCGGGCACGAATTCGTCGACGAAGGGGATGAGCGCCTTAGAGCCGTCACGTTGCTTGACCTCAAGCAGGTCGTGCGCGGGCATGTTGAGCAAATTGGTGACCTTGCCAAGCACCTCGCCGTCGGGCCGCTCGACGCTCAGGCCCACGAGCTCGTGGACGTACCAGGCGTCGTCCTCGTCGGCGTCGTCGGCATCTGCAATGAGCTCAACGCCGCGTAGTTCCTCGGCGGCGTTGCGGTCCGTGATCCCGGAAAAACCCACATACCAACGGCCCGATGCGGAGCGAGCGGTCGCGACAGTGAGAGGCCCCGCGTTGTCGGGAACCGTCTCGAGGACGGACCCTGGCGAAAGCCTCTCCTCCGGAATGTCCGTGCGGAGGTCGAGCGAAACCTCGCCCTTGAGCCCCTGCGGTCTGCCAATGTGCGCGACGGTCACCTTCATGGGCTCAAGCGTAAGGGCGCGCGGCGCCTCGGCCGACGCATGGGTTGCTGACCGCAGCGGGATCGCGCCGTCTGCACATGCAAAAGGCCCGGCCCCCTTTGCGGGGAGCCGGGCCTTTGTGAAGATGCGGATCTAGTCCACGTCGACGATGTTTACCCTCACGTCATCACGCGAAACCGCGTCGACGAGCGTGCGGATCGATGTGGCGGTCCGGCCGTGGCGGCCGATCACTCGCGGAAGATCGTCCGGGTGGACGACCACGTTGAGGGTCACGCCGCGACGCCCGGAACGCTCGGTCACGCGCACATCCTCCGGGTTACGGACGATCGAACGGACCAGGAACTCCACGGCGTCGTGAATCATGGGCTACTTCTCCTCGTCGAGGATGCCCTCGACCTTGTCGTCACCGTCGCTGGGGTCACCCTCTGCGATCTCGACCTCGACCTCGGTGCCCTCGTCAGAGGGAACCTCGTGTGACTCGTCGGCGACGGCCTCGTCGGCAGCGGCGGCTGCAGCAGCAGCGGCAACCTCGGCGGCAGCGGCTTCGGCAGCAGCAGCCTCGGCGGCTACAGCGGCAGCAGCGTCGGCCTCTGCCTTCGCCTCAGCCTTGGCTGCGGACTTTGCTGCCTTCGCCTTTTCGGCGACGTCGGCGTGTGCCTTGATGGCGTCTTCGGGGCTGACCTTGCCCGCGGCCACCTTGACGGTGTTCTTCGCGTCCTTGTCGCCCTTGAACTTGCCCCAGTCGCCCGTGAGCTTCAGCAGCACCGCAACCTGCTCGGTGGGCTGTGCTCCAACGGAGAGCCAGTACTGCGCGCGCTCGGAGTTGATGACGATGACCGAAGGCTCCTCGGTGGGGTGGTACTTGCCGATCTCTTCGATCGCGCGACCATCACGCTTGGTCTTCGAGTCCATCACGACGACGCGGTAGAAAGGGGCGTGCTTCTTGCCGAAGCGCTTGAGGCGAATCTTGACAGCCATAGCTGTGTCTCCTTGTGTATTCGGTGTGAGCCGGGCGGTACTCCCGCGGGTGCGGGGCGCCTGACAAGACGAATGGCCGCCCACGATGCAGGCGACGGAGGACAATTGTGCCAGACAAGCGACCCAGCAACCAACCCGTCAGGGGATGTACTGCACCTCGACCTCTGTCACCGCCCCTCCATTGACGAATATCCACACCGGGTAGGGACTGTTGGTGGGCAGGGATCCTCCCGGATCGGCCATCACAGCGGACAAGGTGAAGATGCCATCCTCCCATGCCGCCTTCTTTGCTGGCACGTCCCCGTCGACGGGCACCGACCGCAGCGTTGTCACGTCATTGACAAGGAAATAGTCGTTGTTGACCTCATCGCCGCGAGCCGCAGCCACCGACTCCGCCTTGGCGCCCGAATACCAGCAGGCAAGGTCCAGATCGATGGTGGTGGTGCTCCACGAGTGTGCGAGACTGAACCACACGCCGTCGGGCAGGGTCGAGGAACCTGGAGAGCATCCCGAGCCTTGCGCCCCGTCCGCGCCGGTGTAATCCCACTCATCTCCGAATACCCACACGTGCGCCGCGGGCGTTGTCGCCGTCGGGGCGGGTAGAGACGTAGGGACTGACGTCGGTGTAGGGGCGGGAGTGGGCGTCAGTGGCGGCGTAGCGATCTCAGTGACGAACTGGGGGGGCGCTCGGTACAGGAGCAAGCGGAGTGACAGTCGCACCGGGCCCGCTGGAGCACGCCGCAAGCAACATCGCGGCGGGAACGGCGAGCAGGGTTCGGGTTCCCATGAGGCTCACCTTCCAGCATCTGGGCGAATGAGCATTCGCTGACCACGCTAGCACTGCCAGGCATTGTGTACCGATCGCCGAAGAAGCGCCTGTCCCACCGTCCGTGGCGATTCGGTCAGGGATCACCAGGCGAACTCCTCGATGTGCAGGTGCTCCTCCGGGGCTCCACATGCACGCGCCTCGGCAAGTATCGTCTGCGCCCACACCTGCGGACCACACACATACACATCCGAGGCCATAAGCGCAGGAGCGAGCTGCGTCATCCTGGCGGACATGCCTTGCGGCAGCCAGCCGTGCGCCCGACGCCCGGTGAGCAGGTAGAGCGTTGCTCCACGCGCGGCCGAAAGCGACCTGATCTCGTCAAGGTGGGGTATCTCCTCCTCGCTGCGAGCGCGAAGCATCACCACGATCGGTCCCGACCCGTCGAGATCCTCGAGGAGCGACACCATGGGCGCAATGCCCGAGCCCGCTCCCACCAAGACCGTTCCATGTGCCCGGCGGTGCTGAGTCGTAAAGCGACCTAGGGGGCCCTCCACCATCACCTTGGTGCCTGGCACGAGGTCCGCCATTGCTGACGTGTGGTCACCGACAGGCTTGACGGTAATCCGCAGAACATTGCCGCGGGGTGAGCGCGAGATCGAGAACGGGTGAGCCTCGAGCCACATTCCGGGCGCCAGGAACCGCCACAAGAAGAACTGGCCGGCCTTCGTCTTCATGCGCGAGAGCCCGCGACCGACGATCCACACGGAGATGGTGCCGTCGGGGTTGCTGTCTACCCGCTCGACCGTGAGGTCGTGCCTCGCGAGCGTCCACAAAGGCTTGATGAGCCGGTAGATCACGAATCCGCCGACGCTCACGGTCCACAGCACGGCCCAATACCAGCGGGCAAACGTGTCCGTGGCGGACATGGCGTTGCCGGAGAACGTGGTGCCCATCGTGAACTGGTGAGGGATCGAGAAGGCGATCACTACGTATGTCAGCAAGTGAACGGCATGCCAGTTCTCGTACTTCCACTTGCGACGCACGGCCGCGAGCGACGTGGCGACCACCGCAATCAGGAGCCAGAAGCCGATGACAGATAGCGTCATGGGGGTGCCGTAGTGCAGCAGGAACGCCCACGACTGATCCCACCACCCCGAATTCACCCTGGCGCCGTAGCCCAAGACCAGCGTGATGATGTGTGCCGCCATCATGAAGAAGCCGATGCGTCCCAAGCGACCGTGGAGCAAAGCCGCCCGGTCGTGGCCGAGCCTGCGTTCCACCAGCGGGATGCGGGCGATGACGAGCAACTGCACCATCATCATCGTCGCGGCGACGATTCCGGTCGCCCTGCCGATGCTCGTCAGCGCGTCGCCGAGGGTGCTGATGGGGGCGCCCGACGCCAGCATGAGCGACAAGGCGCCCACGCCTGAGAGCCAGAAGGACATCTGCAACGCGTCTCGCCACGCGGAGTCAGTGTCAGACCTGTGCTCGAGGTCGACGCGGGAGCCGGAGATCCGGGACTTCGTGTTGATGCTCACGCGAGACCCGCCTGCGTCATGGCGTCCTGCACGGACACCGCAAAGCCTTGCGACGTGTAGCTCGCGCCTGACACGTAGCTCACATTGAACGTCTGTTGCTGCAACACGGCGCTGATGAGCTGTGGCAGCGCGTATCCGCTGATCTGCCGCGACTCCCCGTCGCTTGCACCGCTCTGCAGCATCGCGATGTTGGTGATCGTGCCTGCCTCGACCGTGATCTCGGCTTGGTAGCTGCCGTAGCGCGTCTTGACGCTCGCTCCGTCGAAGGTCCCTGAGACCGCCGCAGGCGTCGTCTCTACTGGCGCGGGAGTGGTGGTCGTCGCTGTGGTCGAGTCAGTCGCGGCGGCACTCGCGCTTGGCGATGCGCTCGAGGTCGTCGTCGTCGATGGCGCTGTAGTGGATGGCACCGCAGTGGTAGCGGCCGCACCGCCGGTGCCGATCGCCTCGATCGTGGTCGCCCCATTAGTAGAGGCGAAGGCGGTTCCCACGAGTCCCGCAACCCAGCCCGCTCCCAGCATGACGGTCGACACTGTGGTGACGACAGCCGCCCTGTTTCGCTTCATGATCTCTCCCCGTTCGAGGCGCCCACTCCTGGCGCGATAGATCAAGACTGTCGACGCGACCTCACAGACTGCGCAGAGTGCGTTCAGAGAATGGGTAGACCTTGAAGCACTCCTCACAGCGAACTCGGTCCAGGGACTGAGCAAACTCTGAGCATTTCGGAGGCACGATGGACACATGAAGACCGTACGTTCCGTAGTTCTCGTTTCCGCCTCGGCGTCGATGCTGGCCGCCGGATGGGTGGCCGGAGGCGGATTCCTGAATTCGGCCGCCGCCACCCACTCGGTCGCCGCCCCGAGCACCAGTGGCTCGTCGTCCGCCTCGAACACCGGTGCGGCCGGGGCCACCGGAACGTTTGATGGCAACTCCGTCCGCACTCGCTATGGCAGCTACCAAGCGGAGATAGTCGTCGCGGCGGGAAAGATCACCGATATCTCGATGCTTGAGAGCGGAAGCAGCGACGGGACGTCGCAACAGATCAGCGGATACGCCCTGCCTCAACTCATCAACGCCGTGCTGCAGAAGCAGACGTTTGATGTGGGCTACGTGTCCGGCGCGAGCTACACGACTCAAGGCTTCGAATCATCCGTCCAGTCAGCGATGCAAGCTGCGGGTCTCGCATGACCGAGACGCTCGGAACGTATCGGCGAACGGTCGACGCGATGGCGATGCCCTTTGAGGTGTTCCTGGATGGCGTCGGCGACGTAGACGCCGCTGCTCGTGCCGTCGACGCCTTCCACCAAGATTTGCTGTGGGCCAACGACGTGTTCTCCCTGTGGGACGCGGACTCGGTGCTGTCGCGTCACCTGCGCGGCGAACTGACGCTCGACGAGTGCCCCGTCGAGGTGCGCGAGGTCCTCGAGTTGTGCGAGTCGTTCCGCGCGAGCACGGGCGGGGCTTTCGATGCGCGGGGGCCGGACGGCTCGCTCGACCCCACGGGCATCGTGAAGTCGTGGGCGGTGGCGCGCGCCACATGGCGCCTCGACGCGGTCGCGTCACGGTGGATGGTGGGCGCGTCGGGAGACGTGGTCACGCGTAGCGGCGAGTGGGAAATCGGCATCGCCAACCCGCGCGTGCAGGGCAACCCGCAGGGCACGGACGTCCTCGACGTCGTCAGAATGGACTCCGAGCACCCCGCTCTCGCCACCTCAGGGGGCGCACAGGTGGTCGATCACATCTGGGATCCGGTGACCGGCGAGCCGGCGCGGCACTTCATGCAGGTCAGCGTCGCTGGTGCGGACTTCGTGTCGTGTGACGCCTGGGCCACCGCCATCTGTGCCGGCGGCTTGCGTACGGCGGGCCTTGCGATCGAGGCAGGGCACGAGGTGCTGCTGATCATCGGCGGGCGCTATGACGGAACCTTCGAGGCCCAGTCGAGCCCGGGCTGGCCGTCCGTCGCCACATAGGCGCGGCGCTCTACTCGAGGACCGAGGGCCAACCGGCCGAGGCCTGCGCCTTGAACGTGCCGTCGCACAGCTCGTTCGTGATGACGAGGGCCTCGTAGCCCGCGTCGAGAGCCGCGGACAAGACGGTCTCTCCGCCTGCCGCGATGGCCGTCGCCCAAGCATCGGCGTTGACCATGTCGTCGGCAACAACAGACACCTGAAGAAAGTGGCGCGCACCCTCACCAGTCGTCGGGTCCCAAATGTGGTCGCCGTGCTGAGCAGACCCTGACGTCGCGAGAGCCCTGAAGGGGCCACCGAGCGTGACGACGTCGATCACCGGGGTACCTGTCGGGTCGCCCTTGACGCGGGGATCGGCGATGCCGACGCGCCACGTGTGGCCCTCGCCAGACACCAGGATGTCCCCGCTGGCCCCCACCATCCACGCGCTCGCGCCCACATGGTCGAAGGCTGCCGCTCCCTCGGCCACCGCCCAACCCTTGACGATGCCTGAAGGGTCGAGCCTGTCGGGAAGCCTGGCGTCAAAACCGCCGAGGGTCGCGCCCCTGTACCACTCGCACGACTGCAGAATCAGGAGCATCTCGGGGGCACATTCGTCCACCGTGAGCTCGCCACGGTTCAGTCGCGACAGTTCGGAATCGTCCTTGAACAGCGAGAAGACGTCGTCCGCGCGCCTGAGCGCGGCGTGGAACTGACGCACTGCGGCGGCGGCTGCGGTCTCGGACTCGGGGGCGTGAAGCTCGATGAGGAATGGCATCCCCATCGCGGTGACCGTGTCAGTGAAGACGGGGCCTTCTGTCATGGGGATACCTCACCGGACTCGGTCGTGGTCGCTGGTGTCACAAGCTCAAGGGTAGGCGGTGCGGCAGGCGCAAGCACGTACCCGACGGCCAAAATCGCGGCGCAGCTCAACGCAATCACTACAACCCTTGACGGTCTCATTGCTTAGGCCTTGGCCTCATCGAGCGCGCCAGCGATGGACTCGGTGAATGCGGGCGAGGTGAAGGATGAACCCGAGACGGCATCGACGTCCGCACTCTGGGCGCTCAGCACGCGTTCGATGATGGTGGGCACAGCAAAGGCGTTGACGCGCTGGGATTCCGGGTCGCTCGTGCCTGCCTCGATCGGCTCCACCTTGGTGATGACGCCGTTCTCGATGGTCACCTGGGCTTGATAGCCGCCCTTGATGTTCTCGACTCGCGGCCCCACAAACACGCCGTCTTGGTATGCGACGTTGCCGGGAGCCGCTGCGGGCTCCGAAGTGGCTGTGTCGTCCGCGCCCGTGGAACACGCCGCCAGGAGCGAGGCGGATGCGCCGACCCACACCAGGGTTTTCATGGCCGTCATCGTTGAACTCCATTCCAGGCAAAGGTCTCTCGATGGATGCTTTCTCGGCCCACGCCTGCGGCACGAGCCTCCTTCTCAACGGCCTCTGCCCAAGCGACACGACCGCAAATGTAGACGTCGCGCTCGGCGACATCGGGAACGAGGCCGACGAGGGTCGCGGGTTGGTCGCGCGACGACCATCCGTCCCCACGCGAACCGAGCACCACGTGAAGCGTTGCCCCGTTTGCGTTCGCGAGCTGCTCGACCTCGGCAAGCAAGGGCGCCTCCGCACGACTGCGGGCCCGCACGATCACAGCGACGGGGCCGTGGGAGGGGTCCACGTTTTCGAGCATCGCGCGCACGGGGGTGATGCCGATGCCGGAGGCCGCGAGCACCATGCCGCCCTTGGTTCGCGCCACGGAACTGAAGATGCCGAAGGGTCCCTCGAAGAGCACGCGGGTCCCAGGCTTCACCGTGCCGAGCGCGGACGTGCCATCACCGCTGGGTTTGACCGTGATGCGCCACGATGTCGCGGTGGGCGCGCTCGATAGGGAAAACGGGTGGGGGTCGCGCCACCTGGCGCGGTCCATGAAGCGCCACAGGAGGAACTGCCCCGGCTTGGCCCCGAGGCGATCAAGCTCTCGGCCTTCGAGCGTCACCGACGTCGAACCGTCGGCGAGAGTCTCGATTGCGTGCACGCGCACGTTATGCCTCGCAAAGCGCGTCAGCGGCACGATCACGCGAAACACGATCAGCGAGCCCCACGCGATCACGTAGAGCGCCAGCCAAAACCACCATGCCGCGCCACCGTCGCGAAATGTCGAGCCCTCGAGGAACTGATGCGGAATCGCGAGCGCAATGCCCACGTACGTGAGCAGGTGCACGGCATGCCAGTTCTCATAGCGCCAGCGCGAACGGACCATCACCAGCGACGTGACGAAGATGATGGCGAACACCCCGAGGGCAAGCTGGGCCATCGCGAGGAACCACCGGCTCGTGAAGAACTCGGCGCTCTGCTCAAACAGGCTGACGTCTGCGTAATACGCGCTCATGATGCTGATAATCCCGGCGTGGGACGCCATCAGGAGAATGGCGGCCTTGCCAGTACGGGAATGGAGAGCGGCAGCGCGATCGTGACCGATGCCCTTTTCGACAAACGGTGCCCTCGAGATGAGCAACACCTGCGCGAGCATGAAGACTGCGGCGACGATGCCGAGAGCCCGCCCTGCCGCATACACGTAGTCGATGGTCGCGAACGTCTGCAGGCCGCCGTCGGCGAGAAAGAACGCGACTCCCACAGCGGCGACAAGAAAAACAGCGCCCTGGACTAGGTCGGCCCACCACGCACGCGCCGCGATGGCACGTGGCCTCACTGTCGCCTGTGGCGTCACGGGCTTTCCTCCCTCAAAACTTCGGGTCCAATCAGGCCTGCGGTTGACGTGCCCAACACGCTTTGACTTCCGGGTATTCCCGTCGCATGCCTACGCCACAGCTAAGGCTTGCTATGGGCCCGGCCATAGAGAACCCACAGACGCCCGCGTCGACGACGTCGAATCCGGCACCCCGTCCACCGTGCGCGACGTGCGGTTGCCCTGCGCGTCTGCGGTGTCACCCAAGGTAGAGCCGTCCTAGAGCGTGAGCGAGATCAACTCATCCGTGAGGTCGGTCGTGTAGGTCTGGGTACCCGCAGGGGTGGTCGAGGTCGCCAACGCACGATTCGGAGACCGAGTGTTGGTGCCCGTCGGGGTTCCCGCCACCGACTGGGAGAGGAGTTGATAGGCGGCGTCATACGTGTAATCCGTCACCACCGTCGTCGCCTTGGTCCCGACCACGGTGCGCGAAGTCTCCGTCGCACGGTTACCCACCAAGTCGTAGGTGTAAGCGTTGCGGGGCGACTCCGCCACACACACCTCACCCAACTCCGGGCAACACTCAGTCCTGAGCCGGCTCACCGCGTCATACGCGTAGAGCGCCGACGTCGTACTAGTCGCCGTCGTCGTGTCCACCTGCGTGGGGTTGCCACGCGTGTCACGCGTGATGTCGTACGACTCAAGGACCCCGGCTGGCCCGCACCGTCATACACCGCTGAGGCCGCCACCGGTGCCTCTGCGGGCGAAGGCGGGCCACCAACTCACCAGTCAAGATCGAGGTTTCCGGCGCGGTAACTGATCAGCGTGTACTTCGCGTCCATGGCGTATACATCCTCGCCGCGCTCCAACTGCCTCAGCACACCCTCTGCCTCTGTCGCCGCGAATGAAAGGGAGTGCGTGGCGGCGAGCAAGCGGACAGGGACCTCTGCGTCATCAAGCAAGCTGCGCAGTGCGCGCTGACCCTGCGGAAGCCCTCGTATCTCTTTGAAGTAGGCGTGATGCTTCTTGAAGAGAATGTTTGCCTTCTTAGGATAGTCACGCAAAGATGCCCACTCGAGAGCCAGTTCGCGGTACCGCTCTGCGATCTCAACTTCGGTGGCGCTCATGGCAGTTTTGCTCCGCTCTGGACTCGAGTGGTGATGTCTATGCCGAAAGAGTACTGCTGCGCAAAGGTCTGCCCGTTGAGCCAGTCGCGAACAGTCTTGCCGCCGGTGAACGGTCGGACGCTGGAGTAGTAGTTTGCCCTAGCCTGGTTCACCGACGCGGGCACTGGGTTCATGTTGTACGGATTGTTCACGATGCGGGTGTCGAAGCCACTCCTGGTCACAGAGATTTGCGACTGCTCAACCACATGGTCATACACATTGCCTTTGCCCGGCGGTGGAAGCGATCGTTTCGCCGAGCTAAATGAGTCGAAGCCTTGCGCCGGGTCCGGCGCAGTTCTTGTGGCGCCCTTTGATGTCGAGAACCCTTCGCTTATGCGTGGTGCCAGGCTCCACGCCCCGACCCCAACCGTGGCGGTGATTGCCCCGCTGTGTTCTGAGTACCAGGCAAGAGCCTTCCAGCACCCTCCTTGTTTGCGGAGACGCTCCGTGTTGAGAGCCTTCTGCCGCGCGACACAAATATCGGTGATGACACCGGGCTTGCCGTTCAAGTCTCGTGCACAGTCCACCGAACTAGGGAGGATCTCGTGACTCACCGTTGTGACGTTTTGATAGCCCGTCCAACTGAAGCTCGCACCACTAGTTGAGACCACAGGCGCATACATCGGGCTTGTCGGACGGTAGTCAAGCCCATAGTCGTACACCCCAAGCGCCTGCATTCCACTCACGTCGTTGAACATCAGCGGGTTGTTGTACGAGTAGGAGTAACCCGCGAAGTAGGGAGTTCCCGTAGAAACGTCGACAGGGTCGGTGGCGGTGAAGCGGCCACTTGCTGGGTCGTAGTCGCGGGCACGCATGTCATACAGACCGGTCGCTGCGTCGAGGTACTGTCCGGCGAAACCGACCGAAGCGTCGGCCAGGGACACGGTCGCCGACACGCGCTCCACACCGAACGCATCCATGGTCTTGGTGCCCGACACCGTGGACCCGGTGGTGGACACCGACGCGACCGTGTTCGCGAACGGGTCGGACAGCAACCACGAACTCGACCCGCCCGAGGTTTGCGCCAACGACGCCCCCGTCGACGACGTCGGA
>Ga0209100_1000421_pt1 | contig 37297 bp, 30 predicted proteins | sample lystaG_FD_185480 | JGI IMG/M metagenome (GOLD analysis project Ga0209100, IMG submission 185480) | Glacier valley bacterial and archeal communities from Borup Fiord, Nunavut, Canada, to study Microbial Dark Matter (Phase II) -... | ecosystem: Environmental > Aquatic > Freshwater > Ice > Glacier ... | reverse complement strand
CGGGTGACGCTTGATAATACCCCGTATCATATCTTCAAGCTTCGCACCATGCGTACTGACGCAGAACACCAGACCGGCCCTGTTATCTCCGGCAAAGACGACCCGCGTGTTACAGGTATCGGCAAGTTTCTCAGAAGATCCAAGCTTGATGAAGTCCCGCAGTTCGTCAACGTGCTTCTAGGCGACATGAGTGTTGTCGGTCCACGATCCGAACGCCCTGTCTTTGTAGAACAATTCCAAAAAGAAATCCCCGCCTATGCGCAGAGATTCTCTGTAAAAGCAGGAATTACAGGATTGGCGCAGGTAGCCGGAAGTTATGATACTTCCCCTGAAGACAAGCTGCGATACGACCTTTTATACATCAAAAACTATTCCATCCTTCAGGATATCAAGATCATATTCCAGACTGTGCAGGCCGTATTTACGCCCAATCTTTACCATAAGACTTTTATGGAAAATCAGGATACCTATTGCCCGGCCGGCGGGAACAGCAAGGAGAGAGAAAAGTGTCAGAGTGAACTTAATTTTCCTACTGGTGAACAGCCGCTCTCTGATGAAGAATTGAAAAAAAGGAATTCTATTTTTCCGCATAATTGATCAAGTCACATAATTTTGCAATAATGATGTCCCAAGAGTAATATTTCTTTTGATACACTCGGCCATTCATTCCCATTTGGAGACGAATTTCCGGATGTGCTAGAAGATAGTCAATATATACATTAAATTCATCTGGTGTTTTATAATAAAGCCCGCCATTTGAAATCGTGCAGTGATCTCGCAGAACTTCACAATTTCCATTCACAAGAACCGCCTTTACTAATCGAAAAGCTTCAAGTACAACAATAGAAAGACTTTCAAAATGGGACGGAAGAACAAGAAATTCCGATTCTTTGATTGCAGCATATTTGTCATTTTCACTGACAAATCCTAGTGAGTGGATATATTTTCTCTCAGGAATTTTCATAGCTGGTTTACCAACCATTACAAGATCAAATGGCTTCTCTCCATTTTTCTGTCTTCTTTTATTGTATCTGTCCAGCAATTCAAATAGCTCATGACAGCCCTTTCCTTCCTCTATTCGTCCAACATATACCATATATGGATTTTCCAGCTTGTATCTGGTTCTGAAATCAGATGTATCAATTTTCGCAGGAAGATCGACACCTGCTCCCCCAATTTCACTTCGAATATTCTCGTTTTTAAAAAGCTGATGTACAAATAGCTGTTCTGATAGTGTATTATAAAATATTGCTTTTGGTTGTGCAAAAACATCTTTAAAAACAGACAAATAGATCGGAGGTTCATCATGAGCTGTAGGAATCAACACGCTCTTTTTACCTACAACTGGCAATCCATAAAATGTCAAATAGTATAAGTAGGTCATAAATACAAATGTAGAATAAACATCCTGAGAACGTTTTATATATTCAATGAGTTTCGTCGATACGGGACCCTGTTCTCTCATCCATTCGATTTCTTCCTGACGCGTACAATTACCGGCTAATATTCGCCCATGAATTTCGCTGAAAACCTGCATATTTCGTTCCTGATCGGTAGGAAATCTCAAAACACGTACACCATTAATTATTTCTTCTCCAGAAGCATATTCATTTGACCAGGTGTAATGATCAATTGCACAAGTTGTCAATACAGTAACATCATAATAGGGAGTGAGACGTTCTGCATATAGACGGCACTCAAGTTCTGCTCCCCCATTGACTTCTAATCCGTAACGCTGTACTACCATTGCAATTTTCTTTTTACTGTCTGTGTTCATATAATCTCCTTCAAAAATTCCGAAATACAGGATAAAAGAGCCTTTTCAACTGTATCATTATTATATTTTTTCAGCTGGTCTCTTTGTGCTTGGAGCAATATATTCCGTTGTACGGGGTGAGTCAAGATAAAATTCATCACAGCTGCAATTTTGTGAAAATTACGTTCTTTAAAAAGAATGCCGGACTCATCAAGTGTATCTGGAACGGCACCACAAGACCGTGCAAAAATTGGCAAATCAAACAACATAGATTCAACAAGGGGAACACAAAAGCCCTCGTGTTCACTCATACAGAGGAAAGCATCGGCAACATTATAATATGCTAAAATATGAGAAAAATTAACATGCCCTGAAAAAATTACATCATCCTTGATTTCAAGAGCAGAAATGTATTTCTTTAATTGATCACTATATCTTTCCATGCCGGTATCTGAACCTGCAAGAATTAATCGACTGTTAGAATTGAAATATCGATGATATTCATAGAAGGTTGAAATTACGTCTTCTTGTCTCTTATTAGGAGCTATTCGACCAACAAAAAGGATATTCATTTTTCCGTCATCAAGGGTCCTTAAAGTCTTATAATCAGCAGGCATATAGTAATCATTAAATGATATCAATATCGGAATTACATGAACATTTTTATATCCGATATCGAGAAGTTCATTAGCATTATACTGGGAATCGGCAATGCACAAATCTACAGATCCAGCAAGATCACGAAGGCCTTGCCTCCCAGAACGGGTTAATTCTGCAGCACCAGGATTATATTTTTCTAAATATTCAGATGGCGTAATATTATGATATATTAATATTTTTCTACAGGTAAGATGTTTAAACCAATATGTCATTGGTGAACCCGTCGATAAGTGGTAAATGACAGTGTCGAATGGTCTTACTCGATCCGCAAAAGCTGCAAATGGTTGACAAAAAAGTGCACATTTAGGGTGGATATGCTCGGCATAAATTTCGTTTGCATAACCATTTGCACGGAGAAGGCGGGAAATCGCCATTGCATGATTCCCTACTGCATCACCATATGATAATGTAGGCAGTACTTGATATATCATTTTTATCAAGTTATTCTCCTCCTGTTCTATTTCACTTTATAGCAATTACTGCATAGTCCTGTTCGCTGAAAAGAGCATTTTGAATATCTGACATGAATTCAACTATTTCATTCGACATACTATCTTCAAAAGCCGGAAGTTCGCGTACTGGTGTATAATACTCGATTTTCACATCTGAAAAGCCAACCGACTCAAGAATAAACTTAAGTGTATACGGATGAACAAATCGTCGATGAGTGAAATCTAAGGGGTACGATAAACGGTGGGTTGCGAGACTTAAAGGATTTATCGTTTCCAGTACTATAATTCCTCCAGTTTGAAGGTGTGCATAACAGCCGCGAATAAATCTCATAAGCTCAACAGAAGACAAATGTTCTATCATCTGTGCACAGAAAATTCCATCAACACTTGTTACAATTTCATTTTCAACATATTCAATAGCGTTTCTCTTTTCTGTGTTAAGACCAAGACGACTACAGTAATCTATCATTTCCTGACTCATATCTACACCTAATGCCTGTATACCTTTAGTCTGAAGCATTGCCAAAAATTCACCGCGTCCACAACCTAGATCCAAAATATTCTTACATTCACTAAAATAGGAATAATACCGATCCCGAATACGATTTTGAATCTCTTTCCAATCACCGCGATATTTATTTTCAAAACCAACATAATCAAAGTCAGATGGTGCGCCGAGCTGGGTCTGTACTAAATCTAGAGCAGCATCAATATGCAGCTGTGCATTTTTCAAAAATTCACCATATGACTCGATTTCTGAAAATCCGTTCTTAAGTCTTAATGAAAGAACTGTAATTTCGTCTTCCTGAGAAATTATTTTTTCGTTCTGTGCCTCAATTCGTGTCAATAACATTTGCTGCAAATTATAGCTTTCATTTTGTGCACGTACAAGATAACTGTTGAATTCTGTTTGAACGTGTAAATATTTTCTTGTCGGCCAGCCTAAAACCTTCATTACTAAATTACGGAACTTCGTCTTAATTGGATTTCCTTTACGCATATTTGTAGCGTCAACAACATCCCAAAGCCCATTTGCATGAGTAAGATTTTGCTGCATTGTATCAAGAAGCACGCGTTCACTTTGAAGTTGCGCACGGATTGAAAAAGCATTATTCTTTTCGAAAAAATCTAAGTTAGTCGAAACTGGAATTTTAGATTTAAGCTCTTCCTGAATTTTTTCAATACTTATTTTGGGATCGTATGCCGCAATAAAACAAGAATCAAAATCATTTTTTTCTTGTTCAATATTTTGGATAACTGACTCTAACTCCTCTTTATATAATGCTTTTATCGTCAATTCACTATTTTCTACCATATTTGCCCCCTGTAGTTTATTTGTTTGATCATTTTACTATATATATCATTAACTAAAAAAGATTTTTTCATCCGATCATTGTCGAATTTTTTGAAAAAAAAGATAATGGTGTTTTCGAAAAAAATAAATAAGTCCAATTAAATGAGCTCGGTTAACATCACTAAATACTTTCTTATGAGACAAGCGCTGCGTATTATGGTATATTGACGCACCTGAAACAAAGAGTACCTTATATCCATTTTCCCAGATCATTGCACAGTAATCAACATCTTCCGGAGCATAAAAGTAATGTTCATCCAAAAAACCAACTTTCTCAAGCACTTGGCGTTTCAACATCCAACAAGCAGAAATTGCATAATCAACCTCATAAACTGCATTATCTTCAGATACTGGTGGATTTCCTTCTTTATTATTATCCGGAAAAAAAGAATAACTTTCTTTCTGTAGTCCTAAATTTTGAAAAAAAGATAAAGGATTACTCTTCAACAATTTAATTGAAAGAGTCGGAAAGTGTTTGCAGGAAAGCTGCTCTTCGTTGCCCGGCTTCCACATACGTGGAGATGCCAACTGAGCTAAAGGACGGTCGGCAAGAGCATTTATTAAGGTTTCTATAGCAGCTGTATTTACCACCGTATCGGAATCTAAGATACAAATCCATTTTGTCTCTTTCGGAATCATTTTTAATGCATAATTTCTCGATTTCGTAGTTCCTTCATTGTGAGAAAGATATGTAACGCTGACAAGAGTTGGAGTAGCCTCTTTGTATGTTTTTAGAAGAAAGGTAGTGCCATCCGTTGATCCATTGTCCACTATATAAATATGCAGGTCATCTGCAGGTAATGAAAGGACTGATTCTAGACATGATTCGAGGTATTTCTCCGCATTCCAAGTCAGAATCACAAACGCAATTTTATCCGGAATCAATGCACTGCACCCCCTTTTGTCTCCTGATAGGCTGCAATTGTCTCTTTTGCGCACCGGTCCCACGTATAGGTTGCTGCCTGCAGAATACCGCGTGCAATAAGGGCCTCACGTTCTTCCCGGTTTTCGTCCGAAAGGGCCCAGGCCAGTGCCTCGGTAATCCCGGCAGGATTTTTGGGATCTGTCAAAAGCGCCCCGTCACCGGCAACTTCTTCAAGAGAGGAACCGTAGGAGGTAATGGTGGCAACTCCGCTGGCCATACCCTCAATTACCGGTATGCCGAAGCCCTCATAGAAAGAAACATATGCGACAGCCTTTGCTCCATGCATCAATGAGGGAAGATCAGAATCCTCAACATACCCGGGGAAAATGACCTGGGAAAGAAGCGCCTCATCTGATTTCATACGCTCGTAAATCTCATCATACAGCCAGCCCTTTTTGCCGCAGATAACCAGCTTGCATGATTCCCGCACTTCCATGGGAAGATCCCGGTAAGCTGTAATTAATCCGGCAATGTTTTTCCTGGGCTCAAGAGTACCAACATAGAAAATATAGGGGGCGTCAATTCCATATTTCGAAAGCAGTTCTTCCGAAGGTGTGTCTGCCGAGAAAAACCTCGGGTCGACGCCCATACAGGTTACCGAGATATTCGTATTGCGCGGACTGCAGTATTTCGAGATGTCTTTTTTGGAATTCTCAGAGATCGTCAGTATTTTGTCGGCGCCTGCTGCTGTTAAGTGGATATATGTCTTGAACATTTCCCGCTTCCATCCCACATGAAATTCCGGCAGGAAGAAATATGTCATATCGTGGAAGGTCCCTATTATTTTGAGGCCCCTGCAAAATATACGCGCGCCGTAAGGCATCGTGAAATTCGGGCAGTGCAAAATATCAATTCTGTTTTTTCGCAGACGAAAAGGAAATACAAACTGCTCCCACAAGATACGAATCCACGTTCTGCGAAGGATACGGCTATGCACCGGAACGATGTGAAACCGGTCGTTGGTTATGCCGAATCCATCCATATCATCGTCATGTACAAATAGAAAGTACTCATTATCCGGATCCATCTTCTGCAGTCCCTCAAGGAGCCCCAGAAGGTATCTCCCGATACCTGTCTTACTCTTCGGGGTAGCTGTTAAATCAATCGCAATCCGCATTCTGTTCTCCATTTTCCCGATACTCAGACCAGATCCGTTCTGCCTTGTTTCTTTAATTCTTCTACCATCTTCTTAACATCCTGCGCACGATCCCTGTGACAGATCATCAGCGCGTCGCCTGTATCAACAATAATCAGGTCATTGACGCCAATGGTTGCAATCAGACGATCCGGTGAAGAACTGCTGATAATACAATTCTCGGTATCGATCGAAAGATTATTCGCACGTATGACGTTCCCGTCGTCATCCGTCGGGAATACTTCACTTAAAGCATCCCAGCTTCCGACATCATTCCAGCCGAACTCAGCGGGAATGACGTTGACGTCTGACGCCTTCTCCATAATACCGTAATCAATGGAGATTGATTCAAGCTGCGGGTAGAGAGCGTCGATGGCGGCCTGCTCACCGGGCGTACGGAGGGACTCATAGATGGAATTCATTTTCTCATAAAGTTCGGGCATATGTTCTTCAAAGGCAGCAATAATAACAGATGCTTTCCAGATAAACATACCGCTGTTCCAGAGGTAACGGCCTGATTTTACATATTCCTGCGCACGCGGAAGTTCCGGCTTCTCTACAAATCTCTGCAGACGATATATTTCCGAGCCGTTGCCGCCAACAGGTTTCTCAGAAAAGCGGATGTACCCGTAACCGGTAGCAGGGCAGCCCGGCCATAGTCCGATCGTAACCATCTGGTCAGTGGTCTCTGCCGTCTCATAGGCCAGACGCAGAATTCTCTTATATTCCTTCAAATCTGAGATATGGTGATCAGCAGGAAGAACTGCCATAAGCGCATCACCGTACAGCTTCTTAAGAACCAGCGCAGCGTATAAAATACAGGGTGCCGTATTTCTTCCGATAGGTTCAGAAAGGATGTGGGAACGATCGACATCCGGATAAAGAAGCTCCGACATAAGTGAGGTCTGTTCACTATTTGTAACAATGAATGTATCCTCTCTGGTGACAACATCCTTGTAATGGTCGATTGTCTCGTTAATCATAACCTTATCGCTCGTAAGAGAAATCAACTGTTTGGGACGGGCCAGTCTGGACATCGGCCAGAATCGGGTTCCGCCGCCGCCGGCCATAATAACAGCTACTCTTTTCATTTTACAACCTCCTCGTCTCCTTCCTTTTCATAAGGAAGAAGTTCCACGCCCGTAATGTGCTTTTTGTAATCACGGAAAGCAAAATATTTACTCAGCAAAAAATTGAGCGGCGTTGTGATCAGAACATTGAGAAAGGGCACAAATGGTTTGGGCACCGACAATATCTCCACCCAGAACCATGCAAGAAATAGTGACAGTGAAAAAGTTAATCCATAACTGGCAAAAAAGCGAAAAACAGCTCCATGGCTCGTCTTTTTTGCTTCTTTTTTAAACACCCAGACTCGATTTAGTATATATGCATTCAAAACACTAATAACAAAAGCTAAAATATTAGCTATCTGATAATCATATCTGTACAGGAAAGCTACTATAAAATTAGATGAATGTGTCCCGGCCGGAAAACAACCAAAAATCCAAAGCACAAGATTGTATACGATAAGTGAAATCAGAAAATTCGTACCGCCTACCAGGCAAAACCTGAAAAACTGATGGTACTTTTTATAGATCTTCGTATCATACAGCTTCTGCATCCATTTTTTCATTAACAGCACATTACCTTTCCTTCACAAACTCTGTGATGACTTGGACCATCCGGTCAAGACGATCCTTATCCATGCCCGGATATACGCCGATCCAGAATGTCTGGTTCATGATACGGTCCGTATTTGTGAGTTCGCCGACAACGCGGTAGCCCTCACCCGTTGCACGGAATTGGTCAAAACACGGGTGATAGATCAGATTGCCTGCAAAAAGCATTCTTGTCTGAATATTCTTGCTCTCAATTTCCCGGACGATCTCTTCCCTGGTAAACCCGGCGTCTTCTTTAATCGTCAGCAGAAAGCCAAACCAGCTCGGCTCAGAATATTCTGTAGCCTCCGGAAGGACAAATATGTCAGAAAGAGGCTCGAGCTGGTCTCTTAAGTACTGCCAGTTCTGTCTGCGGGCTTCAACAATCGAAGGCAGCTTTTTGAGCTGTTCAACGCCGATCGCCGCCTGCATTTCGGTAGCCTTAAGGTTATAACCCAGATGTGAATATACATATTTGTGATCATATCCCGCAGGCAGCTCGCCGTACTGTCCGTCAAAACGGTGATGACAGGTGTCATCCTTACCGGACGCACAGTAGCAGTCGCGGCCCCAGTCACGGAAGGATTCTACAAGTCTTCTGAGCTGCGCGCTGTTGGTATAGATAGCGCCGCCTTCGCCCATCGTCATGTGGTGAGGAGGATAAAAGCTTGATGTACCCAGATCCCCGATCGTTCCGGTAAGCTTTTTGCCCTTGGGCATCTCGTATACGCTTCCGAGCGCATCACAGTTGTCTTCAATAAGCCACAGCTTGTGTTTTTTACAGAATTCCGTAACAGCGCGCAGGTCGAAAGGATTGCCGAGCGTGTGAGCCGCCATAACCGCTTTCGTCTTGGGCGAAAGCGCTGCTTCGAGCTGTGTTACATCCAGATTATAGGTGGGGAGCGTCACATCAATGAACACCGGGATGGCCCCATACTGCATGATCGGAGCAATAGTTGTCGGGAATCCGCAGGCAACAGTAATGACTTCATCACCCGGCTTGATGCGGCGGTCCTTGAGTGTCGGTGAAGTAAGTGCCATAAAGGCCAGCAGATTGGCCGATGAACCGGAGTTCGTCAGCGAGCAGAAGGAGAGTCCCAGATATTTGGCAAATTCTGTCTCAAACTGCAGACAGTATTTGCCGGCCGTCAGCCAAAAATCCAGGGAAGAATCAACGAGCGAGACAACTTCTTTTTCATCAAAATACCTTCCGCCGTAAGAGATACGGTCGCCGGGCGCATAAGACTTTTTTTCTCCGAACTGTTCCTGATAGTAGGAACGGGTCAGATCCAGAATCTGTTCACGTAGGATTTTTGCTTTTTCAAGTGACATATACGTTCTCCTTACTTTTTATCAATTATCAGTAAAATTAATTCTTTCAGCTTCAATAACTCTTGGACGGTTTGTAACTTTGGTTAAAATTTGAGCTATGTATTCTCCCAGAAGTCCGACAAGAAAAATCTGGACAGAAGAGAAAAAGAACATACCAATTGCAATTGGGGCCGTTCCCATAGACATATCGTACCAAAACACGAGCTTCAGAATGAAATACAGAATAGCAAAGGCAAGAGACAGCAGAGATAGAATAAAGCCTGTAATCGTTGCAAGACGAAGCGGGACTTTGGAGTTTGCCGTAATTCCGAGCATAGCCATGTCAAACAGGGTATAGAAACTATTATGAGTCGTCCCGCGCTCTCTTTTAGGCTGTTCGAACTCTATTACAGCTCTCTTAAAACCAATTTCACATATCAGACCACGAAAATATGGATACGGATCATCCATCAGGTGAAGAGCATCAATAACCTTTTTGTCATAAAGTCCAAATCCTGTGAAATTGTCTATAGAATCAACTTCAGATATTTTTTTTACCATATTGTAATATATTTTACGAATTCTAAACATGATCTTGTTTTCTTTGCTGGTAGTCTTAACAGCACACACGACCTTAAATCCTTCTTCCCATTTTTTAATAAAAGCAGGAAGCAATGTAGGCGGATCCTGAAAATCAGCAGCCATACTTATTGTACAGTCCCCTGTTGTCTGCAGCATTCCATGAAAGGGCGACCTGATATGTCCGAAATTTCTTGCATTTTCAATTACCTTAACATGGGGATCATGTGCACATATTTCCCTAAGAAGTTCCAACGTGTGGTCTTCTGAGCAATTGTCTATAAACAGGTGCTCATAGTCATATTGCGGGAGCTCTTCTTTCATTATTTTACGGATAGTATCCGTAAGCTGTACAACATTTTCTTCTTCGTTGTAACAGGCCGTCATTATGCTGATTTTTTTCATATCTTATCGTCCTCACAAATCGTATATTATTTGTATATTTTTATTGTTAATTGTTTTATAAATTCGTTACTATTAAATAGCAGAACAATCATACATCATGTAATCATAATCTTCCAGCTAACCTTTGAAAGCTATTTATACGTTTATTCCATCCTGAATGCTCTTTTTCTTGTGGAATCTTATATAAAGGAGCTCAAAAAAAGAAATTGACAATAGGATAATCATTATTAATGGATCCAGCAAGCAATTGATGCCAATCCATACCAGTCCTTCAGAACAGGTTGCAAGAAAAAAGTAATAACTGGTCGGTATCATTAGAAAGCAAAAGCCTCCCAGAAACAGCATGTCATACTTCTCCTGTTTTTCTTTCAAAAGGAAAAGAAAAACAGGTCCAATTAGATAGGCTAAATTGTAATAGAAAGATGGGGTAGGAACCAAAACCATGAGAAAACTTAAGTATAATATCTGGCGCCATACACGTTTATCCATAACACACATTATAATAACCAGAATAACAAGCAGCGCACTTACAGCAAGCGTAAGTTGCGTGATAGGGACAATCGGCGGAATATATGACTTGATTGCAATAAACGATGTCCCAATAAAGGTCCTCAGTCCGATTGCATACCTATAGTAATACGAACTATATGGGTCTGGTCCGGATGAAAACCCAAGAAGACTTCTGGTAAAACGCCACAGATTTTGTATTAGACCGCCCTGAAGAACGGCTGCACATACAAGCGTGCTCACTGCACCTGTAAATAAACCGACAAAGAGAGGCTTCCACTTTTTTCCAAGAAAAAACACAAAAAAGAGCAGGACCGGAAACACTTTTAGGGAAGCGGCCACCGCGAGAAAAACAGCTGCGGCATAATCATTTTTGTCATAATACAAACAGAAAAGAGTCAGAAAAAGAACGCAAACAATCAGGTAATTTCCGCGATCAAACGCATAAATCACCGGCGCAGATAATATAATGGATAGCGAGATCGTTCCAAGAAAAATTAGCTTGGGGATTAGCCGGACTTCTTTGGGAATAGTTGTAAATATACGTCGGCATACGGCAATCATGATAATTATCAGGCATACCGAATACATAGCCAAAAGCCACATCTTGCCGGTTAAGCCTTCATCTCTTACTTCCATAGCTGTCTTCGAAGCAGATCCAGGAATAATCCAAGCAAAAAAATAAGCTGCAACAAGCGCAAGAGGTGGATAGGAAGAGTTGTCTGTATATGGATCAAAGTCAGCAACCATTTGATTTATATTAAAAAAATCCATGAAACGATCATTGGGAAGAAACAAAAAGCTATTCCAGGGGTACTCAAGCCCCCAAAGTCTTGAACCGATATATCGGTATGAAAGAAAAGCAATCAATCCAAAAATAACAACAAGAGAATAAATCCAAATCTTGTTTTGATGTTTCAAAATGGACTCCTCCATACTTGGTTCCCACTATTTTTTAATCAGAACTTGCACGATTATACCATTTTTTTCATTTCGAGCATAGTGTATAATAAGTTTTATGAATGGAAAGGGGGCGCAGACGGTCCAATATAATACGCATTATGTCTGCATACGATTTATGAAAGTTGTTATTTTAGCAGGTGGTTTTGGAACTCGTATCAGTGAAGAATCACACCTTAAGCCCAAGCCAATGATTGATATCGGTGATTATCCTATCCTTTGGCATGTCATGAAAATATACTCTTCCTATGGATTCAATGATTTTGTGATTTGTTTGGGATATAAAGCGCATGTTATCAAAGAGTATTTTGCTGACTATTATATGCATATGTCTGATGTTACGTTTGATTTTAGAGATGGCAACAGCAAAATTATTCATAAAAACATTGCCGAACCATGGCGTGTGACTCTAGTAAATACTGGATTGAACACAATGACCGGCGGCCGTATCAAAAGAATTCAGTCCTATGTGGGTGATGAACCATTCCTACTTACTTATGGCGACGGAGTATCGGATGTAAATATACCTGCCATCATCGAAGAGCATAATCGCACTAAGGCAGTCTGTACGCTTACCGGCGTCCAGATCGAGGGACGCTTTGGAGCACTTTCCCTTACCGAAGACAATCATGTTACCGGGTTTGCTGAGAAACCAAAGGGTGACGGTGCATGGATCAACGGTGGCTTTATGGTTGTCGAACCTGAAATATTCGACTATCTTGACGGAGATACATGCATTTTGGAACGAGAGCCTCTGGAGACGCTTGCAAAAGAGGGGAAACTCACCTGTTACAGGCATGATGGGTTCTGGAAACCCATGGATACCCTTCGCGATAAGCAATCTCTGGACCAACTCTGGGCAGATGGAAAAGCTCCCTGGAAAGTATGGTAATACAATAGGAGGATCTCATGTCACAAATAAACTCTACAGTTGACCCTGCCTTCTGGAAAGGCAAACGTGTTCTTCTTACAGGACATACAGGATTCAAAGGTTCATGGATGTCTATCTGGCTGAAAGAAATGGGTGCGGATCTTACAGGGTTTGCCTTGAATCCGCCAACTACCCCTTCTTTGTTTGAAGATGCAAAGGTCGCCGACGGGATGCGTTCCATCATTGGCGATGTCCGCGATCTGGACGCCGTTAAGAAGGTTTTTGCTGAAACAAGTCCTGAAATTGTTATTCACATGGCTGCTCAGCCACTGGTTCGCGAATCCTATCAGTTCCCGGTAGAAACGTATGCAATTAATGTGATGGGAACTGTTCATGTGCTTGAAGCGGTTCGTCAGACACAGAGCGTACGTTCCGTTGTGATCGTTACTACTGATAAGTGTTATGAAAACAAGGAATGGATATGGGGTTATCGTGAGGATGAACCCATGGGCGGTTATGATCCCTATTCTAACAGCAAGGGCTGTGCAGAATTGGTTACTTCATCATATCGCCGCAGTTATTTTAACCCGTCCAATTATGATATTCACAAAGTTGCTGTAGCTACAGCTCGCGCCGGCAATGTAATCGGCGGTGGGGACTGGGCAGATGATCGTCTAATTCCGGACATTATCAAGGCAGTCATAGCTGGACAACCGGTAAATATTCGCTCTCCCTATGCTATTCGTCCATGGCAGCATGTTTTAGAGCCTGTAGGGGCCTATTTGCTGTTAGCCGAGAAGCTCTTCAAAGACGGTGCTGTATATGCCGAGGGTTGGAATGTAGGTCCACGATCTGAAGATGCCCGCGATGTAGAATATATTGTTAATTCTATATGTGCAAACTGGGGTGACGGTGCCGCTTTCCAAATAGATTCGAATCCGCAGCCGCATGAAGCAGGCTATCTGAAGCTTGATATTTCTAAGATTGGGAGTCGTCTCGGCTGGCAGCCGTCATGGCCGCTTCCTGTCACCATAGAAAAAACTGTTGCATGGTATAAGGCGTATACCAAAGGTGAAAACACGCTGGATATTTGTCTTTCACAACTTTCGCAGTACATACATGACAGTAAGGAGAATCGTTTTTGATGGATTATCTTTGCATTTTTGACATGGATGAGACTTTGTTGTCTCCTGATAAATCCATCTCCGCGGAAAATGTAACAGCACTGAAGAAAATTAAAGATCTGGGCATAGGTGTGTCTATCGCTACAGGGAGAAGTCCCGCACTTACGGGAAAATATGTGGATCTTCTTTCTCTTGATTTACCTATAATTACATGCAACGGCGGACTTCTGGTAACACCGGACAATCACGAAATTATTTGGGAAAACCCAATCGATAAAAATCTTCTCAACGCTGTGCTGCGTTATGTCATTTCCGAAAAAGCTGATTTTATTGCACACACCAATGAAGCGATCTACTACTATCCAAGCAGTTCTCATGTCAATCATTTTTATGAATATAACAGAACTGCTCCCGCAAACCGTCAGGCGATTCTTAGGTTAGTATCCAGCATTGATCTGAATAAACCACTGCCGGATATCATTAAAGTCCTGATTTTTGATCCTACCCGCGAACAGCGGGAATATTTAAAAGGCATTATTGGCCTGGAAGTACTATCATCCATGAGTGATGTCCTTGATATCATGCAGCAAGGATCGACCAAAGGTAACGCAGTAGTTATGCTGGCAAAACATCTGAGTATTCCAATTGAGAATATTGCTGTTTTTGGAGATAATGAAAATGATATCAGCATGTTTACCTGCGGTGCTATTGGAATTGCTATGGGAAACAGCAGCGAAGTTGTAAAGTCATACGCAAAATTTGTCACGCTAAGCAACGAAGAATCCGGTGTATCACATGCTATTAGTACATATGTTTTACCACGTTTCGGATTTTAATCGTCTGTGGTTAACAGAGAATTGCATTTAAGAACTTTGAGGCAGACTTGAGGCAGACTGATAGCAGACTATTGAAAAACGCAACATAAATGAGTATGCTGTGTTTGCATTAAAAAATAGAAACTTAATGCATTTTTCATTTTTGGGAGGAATTTATAATGAGTTCAAAAATTCGCGTAGCTGACTACGTTGCGAATTTTCTTGTACAAAATGGTATTTCAGATGTATTTACGGTCACCGGCGGCGGTGCAATGCACTTAAATGATGCACTTGGCAAAAATCCAGGGCTACACTGTATATACAATCATAATGAACAGCCTTCTGCTATGGCCGCAGAGAGTTATGCAAGGCTTACCGGCAAGATCGCGGCTGTTTGTGTGACAAGCGGTCCGGGCGGTACCAATGCTATATCAGGCGTTCTTGGTGGTTGGCTAGACTCCATTCCCATGCTGATCATATCGGGCCAAGTCAGATATGACACTACAGTAAGGAGTACAGGTCTCAAATTGCGTCAACTTGGTGATCAGGAATTTGATATTGCGTCATGTGTTTCGACACTTACCAAGTACGCTGTTATGGTAACTGTGCCAACAGAAATACGTTATCATCTTGAAAAAGCTCTTTTTCTTGCAATAAATGGAAGACCCGGACCTTGTTGGCTCGATATTCCGCTAAATGTGCAGTCGGCAATCATTGATGAAGATGAACTTACTTCTTATGATCCAGCTGAAGATAAAAGTGAATTGTGTCTGCCTGTATCTCTTGACACTATTCGCGAAGTAATAGAACGTATCAAGTCAGCCAAGCGCCCTGTTATCCTGGCTGGCACAGCTATTCGAGGAAGCGGCGCCAATGAGGCATTTTTAAAGCTTGTAGATTTGCTCGGTATTCCCGTAGTAACTGCTTTCAATGCACATGACTGCATCACAAGTGATCATCCCCTCTATTTCGGACGCCCTGGAACAATAGGTGATCGTGCTGGTAATTATGTTTTTCAGAATTCTGATCTGCTTCTTATCTTAGGATGCAGAATGAACATGCGCCAGATCGGCTATTACTGGGAGAGTGTCGCTCGCGAGTCCTATAAGATTATGGTCGATATAGATCCTTTAGAGTTCAAAAAGCCATCTTTCAACCCGGATTATTGCATCCACGCAGATTGTGCAAATTTCATAGATAGTATGAACAGCGAGCTATCAGAAGATTGTCTTCCTTCCAAAAAGGAATGGATCGAATGGTGCAGAATCCGTAAGGAGAAGTATCCAGTTGTTTTAGAGGAATACTGGCAGAGAGATTCGCTGGTAAATCCGTATTGTTTCATGGATACGCTCAGCAGTAATCTCACGGAGGGTGAAATCATTGTAACTGCAAATGCTACTGCTTGCATCGTTGCTTTTCAGGCTATTCAAATTAAAAAGGGACAGCGCATGTTCAGCAACTCAGGCGCGGCCTCTATGGGATATGATTTACCCGCTGCTATTGGCGCATGTGTTGGTGCAAATGGTCAGAGGGTCATTTGTCTTGCCGGTGACGGAAGTATACAGATGAATTTACAGGAACTTGAGACCATTACTTATAATCACCTGCCAATCAAGATTTTTGTACTTAATAATCACGGATACCACTCCATTCGGCAGACTCAGACAAATTTCTTTGGAAAGCCTCTTGTCGGATGCGAACCGGAAAATGGAGTGGGTTTTCCTGACATGAAGAAAATAGCATATGCCTATGACATTCCTTTCCTGCGTTGTGAAAATCATAACGAAATGCAGGAAATGATTTCTGAGACACTTGGTGTCGACGGACCGGCGATCTGTGAAATCATGCTCACGACGGAACAACCATTTGCACCAAGGTCTTCATCCAAAAAGCTTCCGGATGGAAGAATGATATCACGGCCGCTAGAGGATTTAGCGCCCTTTCTTGATAGAGAAGAATATAAAAGCAACATGATTATTGACATACTGCCGGAATAACAAACATACGAATTACACCACTTGGAGGATTTAAATGAACACAGATATTTTTGAAGATTTATTTGTTCTGGAACTTGCAAACAACCACTGGGGCAGACTGGACCGTGGTCTGAAAATCATTTCAGATTACGGTAAAATAGTTAGATTTAATAATGTCAGAGCAGCAATCAAGCTGCAATTTAGAGACGTTGATTCTTTCATACACAAAGATTTTGTAGGAAGAACGGATATTCGGTATATCCAGAAAACCCTTGATACCAAAGTTTCTAAAAGTGATTACATGGCCATGGTTCAAGCTGTAAAGAAGAATTCCTGCGTAACAATGGCTACTCCTTTTGATGAGAGTTCTGTCGATTTGTGTTCTGAATTAGGTGTTCAGATCATTAAAATAGCAAGTTCTGATCTTAACGACTGGTTTTTGATTGAGAAAATCGCCAAAGCAAAAAAACCGGTAATTGTATCAACCGGAGGAAGCTCGTTAAAGGATATTGATGATCTAGTGACTTTCTTTGAAAATAGAAATCTTCCTCTGGCCATTAATCATTGTGTCTCTTTATACCCAACAGACTATCGTCTTCTCGAACTCAATCAAATAGATTTCTTAAAGAAAAGATATCCTAATCATGTCATCGGTTTTTCTACCCATGAAAGTTGTGATCTAAATGACTCAATGATGATTGCATATGCAAAGGGTGCCCGTACTTTTGAAAGACATATCGATATTGAAATGGATGATGTTCCAGTCAGTCCCTATTGTTCATTACCTGGAAGCGTTGATCGTTGGTTCAAATCGTTCCATAAAGCAAAGGAAATGTGCGGAGCAGGAAGCGACCTCAAGAGGACACCACCTGAATCAGAGGTCTGTTACCTTGATGCACTAGTAAGAGGCGTTTATGCCAAACGTGACCTTCCTGAAGGCCATATACTTTCCGATGATGATGTCTATCTTGCTGTTCCTCTTCAAAAGGGTCAAATTTCATGTAGAGAATTGATGTCCGGAGAAGTATTAGTCAAGCCACTTGTAAAAGATGCTCCTATTCTGATTGATGCCATTGACAGTCCGTATGCGATGAATCCCGATCTGCTGAATCTAATTTATAATAGAGGACTTTAATATAGTGAAACGAATCTTAATTACAGGCGCCACAGGTATGATAGCTGTGGCGCTTGTCCGTTTTCTTCTCCTACAGGATAATCATCCTGAAATTTATTGTGTAATTCGCCCGAATTCTAAAAAGGTCGGTGACATTCCGGTAGATTCTTCTGTACATATCATTGAATGTGATTTGAAAGATCTTTCTAAGCTTCCCGGGCTATTACCGGGGTCTTTTGATATCTTCTATCACTTCGGCTGGGACGGCACTTTTGGTGACAGTAGAAATGATGCCCTGCTTCAAATGGATAACATCAAATGCACGCTGGATGCTGTAAACGCGGCTAAGGCACTTGGATGCGAATGTTTCATCGGTGCAGGATCCCAGGCGGAATATGGCCGTACAGAAGAAGACTTAGGACCGGAGACACCGGTGAATCCGGAAAATGGCTATGGAATTGCAAAATATGCTGCAGGAAAATTGAGCAGACTTCTCTGTCAAAATCTTGGGATTCGTCACATCTGGGTAAGGATCTTAAGTATCTATGGTCCTCATGATGGTGTAAATACAATGATTATGTCCTGTATCCGGTCTTTTTTGAAAAACGAAAGAATGTCCTTAACAAAAGGTGAACAACTCTGGGATTATCTTCACTGCGATGATGCTGCCCGTGCACTTTATCTAATTGCTGAAAAAGGACTTGATGGTGCTGTGTATCCTCTGGGAAGCGGAATTGGGCGAGCACTTTCGGAGTATGTGTTAGCAATTCGAGATGCTATTTCACCGGACCTTCAGCCAGGACTCGGAGATCGACCCTATTCTGAAAACCAGGTCATGCGGCTGCGTGCCGATATCTCAACACTAACACGGGATACTGGGTTTTTACCGGAAATAGAATTTGAAGACGGCATCAAAAAAACCATAGATTGGGTAAATAGAATGAAAAAAGAGCACTAAAGCTCTTTTTTCATTCTATCTTTTTTTCACTTAAACCGCACCAACGATGCTGATTGTATCAAATAAGATTAGTCCATTTTCCGACTCCAATGTAAGTTCGCACGATTTTTCTTGATTTTGGGCAAATAACTGTTCAAATTGACCGATCTTTTGAACCGGGGTTACACGCTCAGTTATAATATTTGACGCATTATCTACTACGACCGGCTGTAATACCGGGTGCAGCAAAGCGTCCGGCTCAGCATATATATCTGTTATCTGAAGTGCAACAACTATTACAGCACCCTCCTCATTCATCTGTTCTACAGTTATTGTGCCTGAACCATCATCACATAAATATATTGTTATTTCGGATACATAGACATGAACAATCGTCATTGTTATCGGATCATAAACAATAGAATTAACTTTACCTGCTGCTGCCAACCCGCGTACAAGGTCTCCTATTGCCTCATATACGTAAAGATTATCAGGATATATAGTTGCCGTTGTATCTGACAGTTCGACCTGCTCTGTGTCAACCAGACTCTGTAGAGTCGCTGCAGTTATATGGAGCCCATCAGCGTATAAGCAGACAAAACTCTGTGGATCAAACTCAACTCCACGCCCTCCCCTTAATGTGAGAAATAGCGAATCATCCGGTACAGAGTCCAAAAGCCCACTGCTCATTGCAGTATCCGAAACGGCCTGTGAAAAATCTTCAGCGAATGCTTTTTGAATGCTGCGATTATTTACATTATTAACCAAAAAAACACTGCAAATACATATCGAAAATATTATTGTGATGATATGAAAAATCGTTTTTTGTTTTATACGGAAGATCGCGAATTGAATAATCCCTACAATGAGTAATGCTACACCAAAATATTGCACGTATACAGGAAGGTAACCCATACCGATCGATAATTCTTGTTGATACCTTTCAGAAAGAGATATTATTGTAGGAGGGAGCAAACTTAACATCAATCCATAAATAAACAGACACAGTGTATGTCCCTTGCGTGGCAGCAACCAAAAGCATCCAAGAAGAATTGCAAATAATGTACCGGTAAGAAATATATCCCAAATAGTAATATTTTCTATAATTGACTTGAATGAATAGAAAAGATAGGGCGGCTTTGATAAAATCCAATAACTTAATGGTAACCCGGCCGATGTCTGATTTATGTATGTCTTTAGAATTCGGGAAATATCTATAGAAAAGTTGGTGCCCGCATATGCATTGGGAGCATGAAAGCGAAGATAGAATGTAATTAAAAGAATAATAGCTGTTACCAGATAATGTGGCAATGCAGCAAGAAAACGCATTTTTCCTCTTCCAAATATTATCGCTGTTATAATAAAAATCACGATAAACGAATATGAGATTTCATATGTCAAAATACAAAAGGCATAAAAGAAGGAACTTAGAATAAGAGGAAGTACTTTCTTCTTCTCTATTGCGATTACTTGCAAATATATTGCCCATATCAGATATAGCGCAACAAACTGGAGCATCCCGTGAAATGCAATAACAGGATCGTGATATACACGAAACTGTATAATAACCGTCATCAAAAGTATAGCCAGAGAAGCTGTCTGAGCGCTTTTCGAAATTTTATAGGTTAGTATACCGAATGAAGAAATAACAAGAAGGTTAAGAATAATTAGAAATGTTCGATATGCAAACAAAGTCGAAAAAACATTAAAAAGCGAATAAACGTAGAATGCCAGCGGATAAAGCCGACCAACATCAATCCAATTTTTCAACAATCGAAATGTAAGCTGCCATATCGAAATATTTTCATACTTTAGTACACCTGGAGTTGTACAATTGATCATATCATCGCCGTTATAGGGAACTTTGTAGAGAATAAGAAGCGTAAGTAAAACAAAGCAGATAGCAAGAGACAAAACTAATTTATCTCTTCTTTGAATTTTATGAGCATCATCAAGAGCCTCTTTGAGTTTCATTATTTACTCCAAATACTATATTTTGGATAAGCAATATTTAATATATATTTCAAAAATTCATCCTTTTCTTCTCAATCACAATAGGTCTATTAGATACCTTGGTAAAAATATTACCAATGTATTCTCCCAATACTCCAGTGAAAAAAAGTTGAACAGATGAGAATAGGAACAAACCTAAAACTAATGGGGCAATTCCTATATCAAATAAGTTCCAAAAAAGCAGTTTTACAATAAAATATACCGTGGCAACAAACAAACTAAGAATTGAAAATACAAATCCAAACATAGTTGCAAGTCTCAAAGGAACCTTCGAATAGGAAGTAATTCCCAATACGGCGATATCATACAGGGTGTAAAAATTGTTTTTTGTGATGCCTTTCTTTCTTCTTGGCTGTTCAAATTCAATAAGAGCTTTATCAAAGCCAATCTCACATATAAGGCCTCTTAAATATGGATATGGATCATTTATTTCCTTCAAAATATCAATAACTTCTCTATCATACAAACCAAAACCGGTAAAATTCTCAATTAGTTCAATATCCGATATCCTTTTCAAAAAAGAATAATACGTTTTCCTGACAGCAAAAACCAGTTTGTTTTCCTGGCTTTTCGGTTTAACACCAACTACAATTTTAAACCCTTTTTCCCATTGTTCAATAAATTTCGAAATAATTGACGGAGGATCCTGAAAATCCGCTACAAGTTGAATAACTGCCTGACCGTTTGCCTGCATCAATCCATAATATGGGGATCGTATATGTCCGAAGTTTCTGGAGTTGAAAATAAGTTTGACATTTATATCATCAAGAGCAATCATCTCAAGAATGCTTTCTGTCTTATCGGTTGAACAGTTATCAATAAATAAGTGTTCATATCTATATTGTGGAAGTCCCTGGAAGACTTCCTTAACGGCCAGATATAAATCCTGAACATTCTCTTCTTCATTATAGCAGGGGGTCACGACACTTATTAACGGTTTCTGCAGTGAATCATCCTTTTCATCCATTCTTCTCACGCTCCAATATTTTATTCAATTCAATTCTAATGGTGTCTTCTGAAGTAAAGACAGGTGTGTATCCGATACTGGCGGCAGCTCTATTCTCAGAATAGTATTGATTCTTCTCTCCTGTAACAGAAATGAATCCATCTGTATATTGAACATCAATATTGTAATTATCTTTGACAAATTTAAGAATTTCATATTTTGAAATTGGGTGCATACTGTAAGCATCAAACGCTGCATTGGTATCATTTTTGATAGCTGCAAGAATTAGTGCGGCAAAGTCACTGGGATGTATATAGTCCCTAATAAAATCAGCGCTGTTTGTGAAAATCTTTTTGTGTTGTAAAATTGAGTTGGTAATATCAGCCATAAAGTAGTTAGAATCCAAGTCAATATGAGCACTAAAATATGAAAACAACCGCAAATCAATAATTTTATATTTCTTTGCAGCCCTATGTTTCACTTCTGAGTAAAGCTTCACGACTGAATAGAAACTTGTTTCATCAACCTTGTTTGCTTGAATTGTTGTTATCTTTCCAGCATCTGCAGGATAACTAAAATCTGATCCATAAACGGCACCACTACTGATGTTTACCAGCGCGCAGCAAGGATTAACAGATAAATGCGACAAAATCAAATTGTCGTATTTTTCTGTAAGTATAAAGAGATTGAGTGGTTGTGCCGCGATTTCTTTAGTATCACCTATGCCAATGCAGTTTATGATGGCATCATACTGGCTTGTCGGAAACAGCTCGATGTCAAATACATTTTTTTTGACTGCCTCCGGCAAACTCGCATCCATAAGAATTTTTGAAGTATTTCGAGCATAAGAATGCAGCTCAAGATCACCATTAGATGCAAACTCACATATCAACGTCTTTCCGACGTGACCGGACGCCCCCAGAACTGCTATTCTCACTTTACCTTACTCCACTTCTGAAATCATATTCTTTTTAAACTCTTCTGCATCCAGATAAGGAAACATGTCTTCATATTTTCTTGATACAAGTGTTCCATCCGGTAACTTGTCGGACGATACTCTTGGAATAATGAGCTGCCATTCGGGTGTCATGACATCACAGATGACTGGTCCGTCATACGTCAGTACTTCTTCGATCTTGCTGTCCAAATCATCCAAAGAATCAATTCTAACGCCCTTAATTCCGTAAGCCTCTGCAATTTTCAAAGAATCCGGACACCATACTCCCGATGTCGGACCTTCACCAAACAATCTACCTTCCATAAAATTCCTTTGCGTCTGCCTAATGAGTAAATATCCATTGTTATTGAAAACAAACACCTTAATGGGCAGGTTATTCTGCTTGATGGTTGCAAATTCCTGAATATTCATTTGCAGACTGCCATCACCAGTTATAACAATTGTGTTTTTATAATTGTTTGCTGCACAAGCACCAATTCCTGCAGCCCAATAACCCATTGAGGATAATCCGCCTGTTGTCAGGAATCTTTGGTCTTTCTTAATCTTCCAGGCTTGGCATGCAACATGAAAACAAGATCCTGTATCAACAAGAACAGTATAATCCTTATCCGTTTTTTCACATAATCTATCCACAAAATGATATGAATTGATTGGTGTTTCCCGAGAATATTCCGGCAAGACAACCGGATATTTATTCTTCCATTCCTGACATTGGACTTTCCATTCTTCATGGTTCTTCATATCAGTGCTATCCATTTCTGCATCCAATTCCCGAATAAATGATTTCGCATCATCGTGAATTCTGAGCAGCACATCAATTCCAGGCTTAATTAATTCTTTAGGGTCAATATCAACGACTACTATCTTGGCATGTTTACCAAATTGTTTGGCGTCATGTCCAATTGTTGCGGTAGCAAGACGGCTTCCGATTGCAATAATTAAATCTGCATTCTGTACTGCAAAATTCGCCGCACGGTCACCGTAATTACCTGGATGACCAACGAATAGATCATGTGATGATTCCAGTAAATCTAAACCTAATCTTGAAGTAATAACAGGAATCTGAAGCTTTTCTATTAACTTAACAAATGAATCCCGAGCTCCCGATAAACGGACACCTTGTCCTGCTACAATAAGCGGACGAACTGACTCTTTTAGCAATTCACAGACCTGTTTAACATTGCTGATTCTTTCCGAATTCAACAAAAAATCCTTTGATTCCGGAGTAAATGAGCTCTGCATTTTTTCAGGAACCTGCATTCTTTGAATATCTAAGGGAACATCAATCCATACTGGTCCCGGACGGCCAGTTGTTGCAAGATAATATGCTTTTTCCATGTAATAATTAATTTTGCTTGGGTCGTCGACGGTTACGAAATATTTAGTTGCCTTTTCGACAAATGGCTTTATATATATTCCTTGAATACCAAACTGACGAATACCACTTTTCTCCTGATACTCTACACAGGAAAGAGCCGATTGACCAGAAATAATCATCATTGGCGCAGAATCAGTCCAACCTCCAACAAGACCATTCATGACATTGATGCTGCCAGGACCGGCGGTTACGACAGCAACCCCAAGTTTGCCGGTAATTCGTGAGTAAGCATCCGCGGACATGCCTGCAGATTGTTCATGATGTGTACATATGGCTTTTATTTCGGGACATCGCGCTAAAGCGTCATTTAAATACATCGCCTGTCCGCCTGTAACCAAAAAGGCCGTATCTACACCTTTTTTCTTAAGGAATTCAAAAATATAATCCGATACCATCATAATAATTTCTCCTTTTCTTACAGCAAAGATTCGAGCAGATAACTTGTCTCATCTTTTTTATTTTTTTGTGATAAATACATAGCTACATCAACTACCATGTCTTCCTGCCCGCCAACGACTTTTCGCTTGCCAAGTTCGATAAATATATCTCTTGGGTCAACGTCAAATCTTGCAGCCGCACGCTTTACATGTTCGCTGAAGGCACTGAATACGCCTGACATACCACTTATCAGACTAAGTGTTGTTACACCTTGATGGAAATCAAAACTTTTTTCAACAATATTGTCACAAATATCCATCAGCAGATAAAGATTCATGTCATTAAGTTTATCTTCTTTTTTCAGGATTGCACAAAGCACTTCAAGTTGACAATTGCCGGCGCCGGCGCCAAATCCCTTTAAAGTACAGTCCATAATAGAGGCTCCATAATCCAGTGCAGTGAGCGAATTAGCTACAGCCATACTCAAATTATTGTGAGCATGAAATCCAATTTTTATATCTGTCTTATTCACTAGAAGGTCAATACGTGATTTAACCCCGTCCGGCAGCAGTGCGCCTGCCGAATCCATCAGAATAACGCCTTGAGCGCCATACGAGCCCATTTTTCTAACCTGTTCCAATAGTTCCTTTGGCTCTACCATATGAGACATCATTAAAACGCCATAGACTTCTTTGTTCTTATTGGTCAAAAATTCAATATGCTGCTTTGTCGTGTCTGCCTCAGTACAATGACATCCAATTTTGTATAGATCTACGCCATCCTCTATTGCAGGCAACAAATTATCTTCTATTGTTCCAAATCCCGGTATCATATAGACGCCTAGCTTGGTTTTATGTAAATGTTTGCGAGCAGTTTGAATAAGCTCATGATCCGTATGTTTCGACAATCCCACTTGCAGAGAACTGGCGCCCAATCCATTCCCATGTCCCACAATTACACTATAGATTCCTGCATCATCAATTGCCCGACAATAATCGGCAACAACATCAGTACCAATCTGGTGCTTAACTGCATGAGATCCATCCCGAAGAGTAGCATCAAAAAACATAATATCCTTATTCATGTAGTATATACCTCTTAGCATATTGTTCTGCTGTTTGAATCGCGGCGCAAGTTATTATATCTAAGTTGCCTGAATACTCCGGCAAATAGTCACCCAGACCAACTACTTCAATCATCGTTGTAATGCGTCCATTTTCAAATACAGGATCCAAAGTTACTTTATATCCGGGTACATATTCCTGGATTCTTTTTTCCATTATTTTGACGGCATGTATGATTGCAGGCATATCCGGATTTTTTGAAATTGCATACACAGTGTTATGCATCAAAATCGGCGGATCGGCAGGATTCAAAACAATCATCGCCTTGGCCCTGTCTATCCCGGAGAACTTTATAAGTGCATTCTTGGTTGTTTGCGTAAACTCATCAATATTCGCTCTCGTTCCCGCTCCAGCAGATTTGGAAGATATGCTTGCAACAATTTCAACATATTCAATATCCGGTTGAACCGAGCAAATCGCATACGCTATAGGGACGGTGGCTTGTCCTCCGCACGTAACCATATTTACATTATCTCTTTGCAGACATTCTTCCATATTAAGTACAGGAATACACATCTCCCCAATAAGAGACGGTGTCAAATCAATGGTAAATTTAGAAAGATTCTTAAGTATTGGGGCATGAATGTGATGAGTGCTTGCTGATGTAGCATCAAAGACAATGTCTATATTATCTGAATATTCTACGACTGCATCTATCGACTTATCTGATATGGGGACACCAAGATTTGCAGCATATTTCATTCCCGGAGAGTCGATGTTTCTGCCTGCAAATAATGTGCACTCCAAAATTTGACTGCGTTGAATCTTTATCAATAAATCCGTTCCAATATTGCCGGTACCAATAATTGCGGCTCTTGCTTTATGCATATTTCACCCACTACGTTTTTTATCATTTCATCTTACTTATAATACGGCATAGAAGTTGTTTTTTCAAACAATACAACAGAGTCTCAGATCGAATTTCGGCAGGAACTGTCATTCGTTGCTGGTGAAGTCACAAATACGCATAAAGAGAATTCGCGGATCGCTTGGTGCCTCAACCTGTTTTGCATCCGTTAAAAATACAAGTTCATTTTTCCCGGGCTGTAATGTAATCGTTTCGCTGATTTTTGTGCCTTCATTATTAAAGATATAGGCAGTCTCAATTCCACATCCTGACAACCATAGATTTGAACTCTCAGGATATCCTGAAACAACAGTAAAGGTAATCTGATAAGTTCTGGCTTCATCTGTTGTATTGTAATATACTAAACGGCCTTCATTCGAACACCAGTGCCAGCTACCCTTATCATCTTGTTCAAGTGTTGAAAATCCGTGAGCCCACGAGACCGGAACAGCGATTGCCGCTTCATATTCTTTTTTAAACTGTTGTTCTGTAAGTTGATCCTTTTGAAGATGGCTATACTCAGAAAGAGAATAAAATAACAAACGTCCGTCTTCGCTTATGAGCGGATCATGTTCAAGAACTGCCTCTATTTCTTGCCGGAGCAGTGTTAAATCATCTGCCAAATAAGCATAAGAGTCAATATATATCCCATTAAACCCTGCAGAAGAAATTGATTTTATCATTTCGGGCGTCGTTTTAGCTGAAACACCTTCCGCCCACAAATCAGATACTCTTCCTTTAAAATCTCCATAACTCCATTTAAGAGTGTCAGAATGCAAATAGCCTCTGAATAATGCATAATCACCCATCATATTAACTGGTGCCGATTCCGGAAATTTAATATATGGCAGCTGAAATATCATGCTTTCCGGACCCACAAGCAGCTCAATCTCTTCGACAAAATTTCGATCCGAATAATAAGACGTTATAGCTGCTTCATTTGATATCGACTTTGGAAAAAACTGTTCAATTGTACTTACCAGAAAAATGGGTATAAGACAGACGACTGCAATACGTCTGCGCGAGGGGCGCCAGCATTCGAGCAGACTGCTAAGTCCCATACATAAAGCCAATATTGAAAAGTAAGCTATGAAAACACTTATGCGGTTATAGGCACGTATTTGAGAAGATATCAAATATGCAAAAAGAGAGCCCAGGCCGCCAATTGTTCCGAGAAGAAGTGCACTAATATTCAAGTGAGCAAGAAACGTCATGTTCTCTGATAGTTTATTATCATTACTATTTTTGCCAAAAAGATAAACCAGGAGAATCAAAAAACCGATAATACCAATAAAGCCCAAATACTCTGTTCCTTCATTATTCATCGGCGCCAAACTATATTGTGAAACAAGGTTCTTTAAAACAGTTATCCCATACCCTCTGTTTGGAATAATAAGCTGAGCAATTTTCATACCGTATACTTCTGCATCTCTTGCAGAGCGTTCCGGACTCTGGCTGTTCGCTCCGAATTGATAAATCTTCAGGAACGTTGGAATAGCAGCAGCAAGAATACTCATGACAATTATGCTAATTGAGAGAACACCTTTCATAATTGTTGTGAAGCATCTATTTGTTTTGTCTTTCAAAAACAAAATTACTATCACAACCGCAATAAAAAAGCAGGTGAAAAATGCGTAATAGATTCCCGATAAAGCAATAATAACTAAAAGAACCAGTGCTATGTAATTTCGTTTATATCGAAAAAATCCTTTTCCTATTTTAAGAAATTTATCATCTTTGAACAGCCAAAACAATATTAAAATAGATAATGGAATAAATGTAAAAGCTGACAGAGATAGATGGTGCTCGCCTCTTCTAAAGCGGTATGACAGAAAAGAAAAAGCCAAAGACCCCAATACACAAAACAATCTGCTCACTTTGAGGTTACGCATTACAATATAACTAATTATGGCAGTCGCGGGGAAAAGCAGAATATAGAAAGCATTAATTACTAAACCAAAATCATTTAACAGAGCATATAGAATCATAAACATTATATTATGAATAGAATCTCCGTAAAGTGGGAAATCAAATAAAAGCGACCCAAAGGGAGCTCCCACAAGCGGGTTAGTAAGACATTGTCCAAACTGTCCCAATGTCTTTATAACCATACAAGTAAATATTGAGTCTCCATCTGAATAATAAAGGGGAACGCTAAAATCATATCCCCAAAGATCAAAAAGATAAAAAACAGCAAGCAGTGAGACAATCATTATCAGAAATATGCAAATAATATCAGGTATACTCTTTTTAAGTGAATTCTTCATGTGTATCTCCATCTGCGCTATTTTTTCAAATATTATGAAATAACAATCTTCAATTTATTAAAATAAATGCCTGCTGTTTGTCTTGACTCCAAATGGGTTCTTTATTAGTAATTTCAGCAAGCTGACTTATTATATTTTTCATCCCGTCATCCGGATAATTTGATAGATCAACATAAATCCCTTCGTACCCTGCCTCTTCGAGTGCGGCAAGCATATCAGCTGCAGACATTTCAGATACTGTCCGAGCCCACTGGTCTGATTCGGTTCCGGTCAACGCACCATAGCTCCAGTGCAATTCCGTCGTATTCAGATACCCTGCCAAATGTGAATAAGGACCGGACCCATAGGCTATTGCGGGTTCTGGAAAAGATACATAGGGCAGTTGGTAAATATATGCTCCTTTAGTAACAGAGTCTTCAATTTGACTAAAATACGATTGCACAGAGATATCCTGCTGCTTATTAGCTTCATAGGGCTGAATTGACATTCTTGGAATTTGATCATAAAGTGCCAATACCAGCAAAGGAATAAGCAGAACCTGGAGCCATTTTCTGTGCCTGAGAAAAAGCAAAGAAGCTTTTTCGAATCGAACTTTAGACGAAACCGCTTCCGTATTTAACTGATCCTTCACAGTATTTCCAAAAAAGGTGTCTAAAATAATCGTACCCGAAACAAGTGCAAGGAAAAATAAAAATACCCCGATTCGATTGTAAGCACGAATTCCACTAAATATAAGTCTGCATATCAAGGCACTGATACCGCCTGTGGTTGCAAGTATAATTCCTGCATATGAAAGAATACTAGTATTTCTGATGAGCTTCTTACGGTGGCTGGTTTCCCTGAACGAAAAGATGGGTATGATGAGCAAAAAGGCAAAAGCGAGACTCCCCAAAGCACCCAATGATATGGAAGTGTTTTCATTGGCAAGTGGCTCGGTACTGTGAAATATATCAACCAGTGTTGCTACTCTACTATCATGATGTGTTGCGGTAGGCATAAATAAATCAATAATCTTAAGACCATATATTTCTGCACTCTCTCCGGCACGGGCCAGTGTATCAGCATATTCGCCGCCTCTTAAATGATACAGGATAGTCGGAAAGTAATTTACCATACCGCCGGCTATAATCACCAGCAAAAAACTTATTCCTAACAAGGAGGAGCGCTTCAAACCCTTTTCATCAATTATCTTCTTGAAAATTGCCAGAAAAAGAAAAAAGCAAGTAAAAAATGCATAATAAATTCCAGTTGAAGAAATCATGAGGCAAAACAATATAGATAAGAGGAACTTTCGATTATCAGAAAGATTTCTACGAAGGCTTTTACTGCGTGAAATTGACATCGAAATATCACCCTGCATGTACCATAGAACAACCAGAATTCCCAAAGGAACCATATAATACGCAGACAAAAGCAAATGCGTCTCATTGCGGAAAAAATGATAGGCCATAAAGGGAAAGAGTTGACTGGCAAACAAAGCCGAAGAATTGGAACACTTCAATTCCAATAGGGCAAACATTGCTGTCATAGCGGATAGCGGAAATGTCAGAAGATAAAAGACATTCATAATTGCAGACGCATTTTTGGTAAAAAAAGAAATGAACAGCATGATCAGATAGTTTAGTGCATCAAATGATGGATAATCATACATTTGCTGTCCCCAGAACCCGCCGAGCCTGTCCGAAAGATTTCGACTTCCTGTTTCAAGTATATTTTGAATTCCAAGAATTTCTAATGCTGCATCACCTTTTCTTCCGACAAAGGCATATTGTATATCCGCCGTCCATAACTGCATGACAAATATCAAAATAATAGTCGTAAGGATTCCTGACAGAAGTATCAAAAGTCCATTTCGAGAAATAATTGCTTTTTGATATGTAAGCTGCATCGTATCTCCTTGTTTTACATATATTCAAAAATGTTTCCACAAGTATTTTACACCGAAATCATACTAGTCGAAAGCTATTTTTTTCCACAACTATTAACTTGAGGAATATTCACTTTTCTCGTATAATCTAAGTTAAAGTTACGGAAATATGAGAGAGGTGCTAATTTGAGAATTGATCCCCCCAAAAAGGACTCCTTAAAGCGTTGTCTAACTACCAATAGCACTCAAAACAGCAACATTTTTCGAATCATTTTCATTTCCGTTCTTTTATCTGCTGCCGTTTACATGTTTTTACTGCTTGTTTCGTCCAAAGGATCACAGCAGGATTCAATTTTTTATGGCAATTCTCATGATTACTTCATGGATTTTTTTAATGTTCTTAAGTATGTGTCCAAAAGAGATCCATATCACTATACTGATTTTATGGGATTGGGAGAAAAGGCATATCCACCACTTGCTTATGCAATTCTTTTCCCTTTTTCCCGCCTTTACGATTATAAGACAAAAACATCCTATGACGCCCGCAGTACTCAGCTTGGCATCATGTCAGTGTTTTTCTTTCTTTTCATATGTATATTTTTCTTAACATTTTTGTATTCGCATCACATACAAGGATCTGTCTCCATAAAAATTCTGACAACTTTAACTTTTTTCATGTCAGGGATATTCATATATTCTTTAGAGCGAGCCAACATTATATTTTTGGCGGTATTATTTCTCGGCATATTCCTTTTCTTTTACAAATCCACAGATCCTATTCTTCGAGAAATTGCATATCTTGCGTTGGCCTGCACAACGGCCCTTAAAGTGTATCCCGTAGTTTTTGGAATTCTTATTCTCAAGGATAAGCGATGGTTTGCAGCTATCCGAACAATGCTCTATGGAATAGTTGCCTTCTTTCTCCCTTTTTTCTTTTTTTACGGTGGTCTGTCGAATTTCAAGCAGTTGCTTTCCAATGTTGAAGAGAATTCACTTCTCTATTTATTTATTACACCCTCTTACCGCTTTGGATGGCTTCCGTATTATCTTTGTACAAATACTTATGTTTCAAATTATCAATCATGGATTACATTTGGCAATATTCTGATGCTGTTGGCTGTAGTTTTAAGTTTTTTTATGAAAAGCCAGTGGAAAACTGTTACACTTTTAACATGTACTATAATTGCATCGCCAGTAAACAGTGCCTATTATTGCGGATTATATCTTTTCGCAGCAATCATTCTCTTTTTGAATGAGAATGAGCATAATTGTTTTGATATTATCTATTTGGTATTGTTTATTGTCATCTTAAATCCATTCCAATTTATTGCAAATGGAGTGGCAATTACAATTTTTGTTGCTAATTGTTCTTTGCTATGTCTTTATTTGCTTCTCATGATAGATGCTATCATGCAAGTTGGAATTTGGGGTTCAAAGCAAATCGGAAATAAAAAATCGCATGTACATACTTAATTGTAGATTGTAAAAATGTATTTGGGGGCTAAATGGGTATAAGTGTTGTATTACTTGCTGCAAATGAAGCAGAAAATCTAGCTGTCCTTTTTCCGCGTATTATTTCTGCTTTAGAAATGACAGGAACAGCCTACGAAATTCTTCTGGTCGATTCGGCTGTCCCAGTCGACCAGACACCTCAAATATGTTCCAAATATGAGAAGGTCAGATATCTTAATCAGGACAGTCCCTTTTACTCCGGTGCATTCCGTACGGGAATTCAAAATGCCAGAGAGGATCATCTTCTTGTACTTGATGCAGATGGCTCTCATGATCCATCTATTATTCCAACCCTATATGCTAAATCCATGGAGGGGTATGATCTAGTCATCGGTTCACGATATTGCAGAGGCGGTAAGACACTTGATTCTCAGTTGTCTATCGGCATGTCAAAATTATTGAACGCTATTATGCGGCCAATTATTGGTGTCAAAGCCAGAGATATTTCGACAAGTTATCGTATATATCAGACTAGTCAACTAAAACAAATTACACTTACAAGTAAAAACTATGAAATATTGCAGGAAGTCATTCTGCGAATGAAAATAGTAAAGAAAGACTTTACCATTGCAGAAGTCCCCATTGTTTTTAATAAACGCATCTATGGCGAATCCAAGCGCAGGCTGCTGCCCTTTATTATGAAATATGGGCAGACTTTGTTTGCATTTATTAGAATCCGGATGAATAAATAGATAAATACAGGATCTTATTTGAATGAGTTACATCACAAAGCAAAGAATTAACTTTTCTACTGATTACCTGCCCGCAGAAGAGGCTGTAAAGCGTTCCACATCTGTTCTTCAGATTGGTCCCACGAAAATGGTACATAGTGTTCCAACTGGCTTCTTAGCACTATGTATGCGTCAGGATCACTTTTGTATTTTTGAAGAAGTCTTAGCATATCTGTCTTATCCGCTAAGGAGAAATATTCACACAAATCTCCTCCCACTTCACGCAATACGGGTATGTCTGATGCAAGTACGGGAGTTTTATGTAGGAAAGATTCTATGATTGGAAGTCCAAAACCTTCATATTGTGTTGGAAAAACCGTGAAATATGCATGTTTGTACAAATAATCTATTGTCGCGTCATTTGCATGATCCAGATACAAAAAATGATTATCTTTCTTTTGTAAATTGTTAATCCGTCTCATTATTAAATCAATATTCCATCCGGGTCTCCCTGCAATAACGAGTTTGAATCCTGCAGAACGGAGTTTTTCTTCATAAACATCAAGCAGGAATTCATGGTTCTTACGAGGCTCAATTGTACCGACCATCAGCAAATATTGATAACCTTCCAAAGCAAATACCCTCGGATCAATTGTCTTTGTGTCCAATGATTTTTTATTAACCGTTACAAAGTTCGCCCCCAATGGTACACATATGCTGTGCACTGGATGGGTTCCTATCTGCTCTGAAAGCCTGCGTATATCCGAAAGTGTACTTTCCGTGTTTGCAATAATAAGATCGGCATGCAAAAGATGTGCTCCGAGATAATCCATAAATCGTAAAGTAGTTTGTTCATCACAGTACTGAGGATATAGAATAGGAATGATATCATAAATGTGCACAGCGATAGACACGCCTTGCCTTTTAAGAATGGGCAGCAAAAAACTGCGTCTCATACGATTATTCCAGACACTGTCAATATCAAAAAACACATCTCCGGATCCGAGTCCGTCAAAAGAAAATGCTTCGCCGTCAGATAGTGCTGCAGGCTTAACAACGCCGTCCTTATAGCAATCCAGAAATTTCTGAATAGGGATTACGTAATAATTCAACCTTTTAAGACTATACGCCACGAGCAGAAATTGTGTATCGGCATCCGACCGATGCAGAACCATCCGTGTGACAATTTCCCTGACAACGCGCTGAATCCCTGAAACGAAGGCAACTTCAACAAGACTGGTTATGTCAATCACTATGCGCATTTTTGTCATAGATGATCTCCTGTCTTCTTTCTCAGAGCCTTTGAGGCTCTTCTTTTATCACGAATACGGATGCGCGTCGGGCGCAGTGTCTTCTGATATATCCTATATAGAAATAGAGTTATCTTGTCAAATACATAAAACGAAAGAAAGAACCAAAAGTGTTCAAATACGTTCATACCCTGACTCGTACCCTCAAAGCAGTCAATTCGATCGAGGCCTGCAAAAGGTCCGGGTACACTGCGAACTCTCTTTGTTCTTGCCTCCATACTATGGGAAAGTCTCTGAAAAAGGCTCTTGCGAAAGCGTCTGGCCGATACCGCAGCAGTACTCTCCATCCAGATTGCCATAGTTTGCTGATCAGGTACTCGATTGAGAAGAGACCAGAACATTGCCTGAATACACGTTTTATCATCTAAATCAGCAAAGATACTTGTGTCAACACAATTTGGATGTTGTCTTGTGTTGAGAAGAAATGCTTTCTTTGGTAAAACCATTTCCATATGACATGCTGCAGCCTGCCTTTCGACAAAGTCATACAATGCTCCATAAACTTCAAAGGATAAATCCAGGCAGCTTGAATCTGATTGTGTCAGTAACAATTGATTCGTACAACTTTCTTTTGAAGTCACTTTTACGCCTCACTTGTTATCTTAAATGCCATGAGGGGAGCATAAATTCCGGAGTCAGCAAAAGAATTAGAAACGATAAAGGAGTACCTATCCTGTTGGTAATCATATGGAAGACCTTCCAGCGAATGGGCTGCTACATCAAATGTATAGGTTCCTTTAGACAGGTCAAAGTGGTCAATACGGATCTTTACAATCCCCCTCTGTCCTATTTTCGGTATTTCAAGAGGAATGTGCCGTACGTCCGAATTCGTTGCTATACACAAATCACCCGTCGTATTTTTGACGGCTATTCCAAACACAAGGCTCTCGACCGCATTTACGGATTCATAATGAATACAGATTGCAAGCTTGGTTCCTGATAATATCAAGCTTGTTGGCTTATCATCACTATCAAGAAAATCTACTTCGGAGATCAGAATATCACCATTACCCCAACGACTTTTCTCACCGTTCTCGTTGTATTCAAGGAGGCCGGTTTTGATCTCCGGGGATATATCAGCCACGAATTTCTCATTCTGCTGCCCCTCTTCTGAATGCAGCTCAGATATGACAGCCCCTTCAGCCGCTACGACCTCTGCTTTCTCACGGTCTTTCTCTTTTCTGGCGATTTCATCTGCCTTTTCATCCATATTCATTAAATAATCATCAATAATCTCTCTTGGTCTACCCTGCTTGCGTATGAATCCATCAACAAGCCATACAGCACTGTCGCAAATACGCTCGACTGCACCCATATCATGAGTAACAATTACTATAGTAACTCCTCTGCGTTTGAGATGTCGGATCATATCCATACACTTTTTCTGGAAATTAGCATCGCCAACAGCCAGTATTTCATCAATTAGCAGAACGTCGGCATTAACATTAATCGCAACGGAAAAAGCCAGACGCATATACATACCTGACGAATAGGTGCGGACAGGATTGTCAATATATTCTTCAAGCTCAGAAAAGGCTACAATCCGATCATATCGCTGATCAATTTCTTTCTTTGAGAGGCCAAAAATGGATGCATTGTTGTATATATTTTCACGTCCGGAAAAGTCCGGATGAAAACCTGCTCCCAATTCAAGAAGGCTCGAAACTTTTCCCTTAATAGAAATACTACCTGCATCCGGATACATAATACCCGTCATAAGTTTTAAAAACGTACTTTTACCCGATCCATTTTGCCCAATCAATGCAACTGTTTCACCCTTTTTAATATCAAGGTCAATGCCTTTGAGAACCGGATGAACTGAATAGGACCCGCGTCTCCAGTTGAGAAGTCGTTCTTTAAGTGTCAGGCTCTTATCACTAAAAACACGAAATGACTTTTTAAGGCCTTCAACATGAATGACAACGGGTTGTTTATTTTTATCCTGCATATCAGATCTCCTCCGCAAACCGTCGTTGACATTTGTCAAAAACAAATAGCGCTATGATCAACAGCACGATTGAAAAGACATAAACGTAGCCCAAAAATTTAGCTGTTGGGAATTCACCGTAAATCATAATTTTATGAATACTGTCTAGAATGCCAAAAGCAGGATTCATTTTGTATATTGTAAGTAGTTTGGGATCAATTTTTACCACATCCGACAACTGAGTCACAGGGTAAATAATCGGAGTCAAATAGAACCAAAGCATCGTTAAAATACTGAATATATGTTCAAGATCACGGAAATATACCGTGAGCGCAGAGAGCAGAACCGCAATTCCGAAAGACAGCAAAAATACTGCAAAAAAAACGACCGGTAAAAACAGGTATGCTATTGTAATCGGCGCATGCGGCGCTAAAACCAAAACTGCAGCAAAAACAATAATTTCAGTAAGAAGCATATTGACCATATTGGTCAAGGTCATTGAAAGGGGTAGAATGAGCCTGGGAAAGTAGATTTTCTTGATTAAGTTAGCATTTGCTACAATGACTGTCGTGCTTTGGTTCATAGTTGAGGAAATACAGGTCCACGGAACTAAACCAACAAAAATTAGCAATGTATAATTTACACCTTCAGGAGGAGTAATCCTCATGATTAGTTTGAATACAAACGAATAAATAATAAGCTGCATAAGCGGATTGATAAAGGTCCACAAAAAACCTAAGACCGACCCTTTATAGCGAGCCCGCAGTTCTTTTCTTACACTGTTCTTGAGCATTTCACGATAATCATATATCCGAATTAATTCTTTAAACATGAGTCCTCCAATAGTTGAGGGAGTCCAGGAGTGATGTCTCCAGAGGAATCTCCGTTTTCCAATTCGTATCCGTCTGTATCTTTGAAATATCCGCGCGGATTTCGGGAACATCTACCGGCCGGAACTTGGCAAGGTCCACCACCACTTCTATCGGAATTTTGGAGTATGAAAGGAGTGTGTCCAGAATGTGCTGAACCGGAACGGACTTGCCGGAGCCAATATTATAGACTTCACCCGGACGCCCCGTGAGAGAAAGCATGCGGTATCCGCGTACAATGTCACGCACATCCGTAAAATCACGTTTTGCAGATAGATTGCCGACACGCATAACAGGTTCAGCAGAGCCCTTCTCAATCAGCGCAATCTGCCTGGCAAAATCTGACACGACAAAGAGCGGAAGCTGACCGGGTCCGATATGATTGAAGGCCCGGACCATGATGAACTTGAGTCCGTAACTTCTGACATATAAAGCAGCCATCTGCTCGACGGCCATCTTTGAAATTGCATAGGGACTGACAGGTTCCAGCCGAGTTGTCTCAGCAACGGGCTGCAGGTCCTCTGAAACCGGCCCATATTGCTCAGAAGAACCGACCATCAGGACGGTACAGGCCGGACATACTTCCCGCACAGCCTCCATTACCCGAAGCGACCCCATCACATTGATATTCATCGTAAGTTCCGGCTTGGTAAAGGACAGTCCGACAGAACTCTGCGCAGCCAGATGAATA